>ERZ773194.1125-NODE-1125-length-31026-cov-4.632592_pt1 | contig 31026 bp, 27 predicted proteins | sample MGYA00511240_ERZ773194 | MGnify/ENA primary metagenome ERZ773194 (study PRJEB29015, sample SAMEA2737774) | human gut metagenome | biome: human gut; feature: human-associated habitat; material: faeces | place: China | collected 2012 ... | reverse complement strand
TGAAAAAGGTAAAAAACTGGTGCAGAAATATAGTTGTTATATTGGTAGTTCCAGCGTAATGTACAGCTATATTGAAGCTGGTGGAAGGGTGATCCTGGCCAATGACAATTCTTCTGAATATTTTGAGGTATATACCGTAGGTGGCTCCGGTGCTTATACGTATACATTACCATCTAATACCAACAAATATATTAGTTTTAATAGCGGTGACATTGTGTTTGACAGTTATCGTTATGATGGCAATGGAAATAAGAAGATATACCTGCCGGCTCGCAATTATAGTGTAGCTTATCAGGTAAAAGACACCAAGGGACATATCAATAAGGGAACATTGGCAGTCAATGCAGTGAATGGTGTGAAAGTGTCCGGGCGTGTACTTGCTGCAGATGGAACCGGAATTGATAATGCGACTGTAGTGGCTTCTTTTAAGAATGATAATAACAAGTATTATCGAAACGCCTGCTATGGATATAGTTATTCGAATGGAGATACTGATAGTTATGGTAATGCCAAGATGAAGTCAGGCGACTATAATATGATCGTATATCCATCGGTTCGCTATAATTTTTATGCATCTAAAAATGATGTTCGGCATACCGTAAGCAGTAAGCATGTTGGTAAGAATGGTGCAACCGTCAATTTCAAACTTGCGTTGTATAAAGTGTTATTATCCTGCGGCTCAGATGATCTGACTTGTTCGTGGTATGACAGTGACAGAGATTATCTAGGATATGGAAAAACATTATTTTTGAAAAAAGGAACTTATTCGATAAACGCAACGAAGAATTTTGTAGAATATAAGGCTACATTTGGTGTAGGAGGAAATCGTACTGTCAAACTTACCAAAGGTGAATCCTCAAAAGTTTATGGTTCACTCTCGCTTGACAATACTGTTTCAGTTCCGGCCGGTAATTACATGAAATTTATTCCGGCAGAGACTGGAAACTATACGATTACGATGGATTCGTCAGATCAGGAATACACTTCGATCAATGTATATACAATGGATGACTTGATCACTACAGCATTTAGTAAATCCAATCAGATCTATGACAACACTACGAACAGTTGGGTATATGAGAAAAATATAACCATGAATGTAGCGCTTACAGCCGGACGCGCATACTATATTCAAAACTATTGCAATTCCGATGATCGTACAGCAAGTCTCACGATCAGCAAAGAGGATACCGAGGAATGATCAGTGGGGCATGATAGCAGTCCGGCAGTGCACAGCCTGTTTTGTGCAGCAGGCATTGACGGTATAAGTTGTCAGCCAGTAAGTCTGTGTTCCAAAGAGAAATAGCATGCTTTGCCGATGCCTCTGTCAGTTTATGAAACTGACAGAGTGCATCGGCTTTTTTTGTAATGATCGGAAAATCATTGACCTGACGCAGCAGTCCGCTGGCAGAGCCGCGAAAACCAAGTAGATTGCCATAACTGACCGGGAGTTTAGTCTGTTCGCCGGTAGTATGAAGCAGCAGATGGAGTAAAGCGCGGCTGATGCGGCTATGAGTATACTGCTTCGTCTTGAGCAGCTCGATAAAATCAGAAGCTGTTTTGTACTTTGGCAGAAGATTGTAGATGCGGGCAGCAAGAGCGTCCGAAACATCTGCGCAGCGAGTCATGTCTTCCGGGGAACAAGTGGACAGTCTATAGTACAACATTTCCGAAAAGTCATCTAATGTAACCGGATAATGGTTTCTTGCTGCTTGCAATATATTGACTGCTTCTGCAGGAAGATAGTCGACAGGAATCTTGCCCTGAGTCAGAAAATAGTCACGAATACCGGTTGCTGAAAGATATTTATCCTTGGCTGTTGTTTCATGATAGCCGTGATCCTTTCGAGCGATCGTCACCGGTATGATCTTGCTGTGCAACTGTTTCAGTGCCAGCAAATATTCAATACCTAAAATATTATTTGGCGATTGCAGCAAAGAGGACGCCGTACTGCTGTTGTCTGGCGTGCTATCCATGTCTATGTGTTGTGGATGTGTCATATCGTTGAGCGTGCCATCCATGTTTGTGCTTTGCGGATGTGCTATATTGTCTGTTGGAGCATGCATCGCATATGCCTGTGCTCTGGCAGCCGGATAGGATAACCCCTTGCCGACCAGTTCACGGATCGTAGTCTCAAAGGCTTCTCCGGGATCAGCGAGAAACTGAGCGGCGTTCCATAACGCATGAATATCACCGCATTCTGATCCAAAGCAAAGGGTATCGACAAAGCCTAATCCCTGCAAAAGGCTGACTCCGCCAAATGCAAAATCCTTCGCACTGGCAGTGGCATAGGCGGTCGGCAGTTCAAATACCATATCGGCGCCACATTCCAGTGCGATCTGTGTCCGCAAATATTTATCCGTCCAGGCAGGGGTGCCACGCTGCACAAAAGAACCGCTCATTACAACGATAACATAATCGGCGTCTGTCATGCGGCGTGCCTGCTCGATCTGGTATTTATGACCATTATGAAATGGATTATATTCTGCAATGATTCCAACTGCTTTCATATTGTGTCTGCCTTTCTGATGTTGTGATATTAAAACACACGTTTTTCTCAATAATACTAGACAAAGAAAAATGAATCAAGTATACTTTTGTATGGATTCACATTCCATTTACAAGATTTGAGCCAGAGTGCACCCGACCAAATCTTATACGAAAAACGTGTGCACAGAAATGAGGTTTAAGATGAAAATTTTAGTAGTTAATTGCGGAAGTTCCTCTCTTAAGTTTCAGTTGATCGATTCCGAGACAGAAGAAGTGGCTGCTTCAGGACTTTGCGAGAGAATTGGACTTGACGGAGCTTTGATCTACAAAGTAAACGGAGATAAGATCAAGCAGGAGATTGATCTGCCGGATCACGAAGTTGCGATCAAGAAAGTATTGGATACTTTGTTGGATAAGGAAATTGGAGTGTTGACCTCCTTAGATGAGATCGGTGCAATTGGCCATCGAATGGTACATGGTGGGGAGAAATTTTCTTCTTCCGTTATTATAAATGAAGAGATTATCAAACAGATTGAAACGTGTAATGATCTGGCTCCATTACATAACCCGGCCAATCTGCTGGGTGTTCGTGCATGTCAGGAAGTTATGCCGGGCGTGCCGAATGTTGTAGTATTTGATACAGCATTTCATCAGACAATGCCATCCAAGGCATATTTGTACGCTCTTCCAAAGGAATATTATGAGAAATACGGTGTTCGTCGCTATGGTTTCCATGGAACCAGTCATAGCTTCGTATCCAAGAGACTGGCAGAACTTGCAGGACTGGATATTAACAATTCCCGTATGATCATTTGCCATATCGGAAGTGGTGCAAGCATTTCCGCGATCAAAGATGGTAAGTCTGTAGATACCAGCATGGGTATGACACCATTAGAGGGACTGATGATGGGAACGCGTTCCGGTGATATGGATCCTGCCATCATTGAGTTTATCTGTCAGAAAGAAAATATCACGGTACAGGAAATGACAACAATCTTGAATAAGAAGTCCGGTGCTCTTGGATTGTCCGGCTTATCCAATGATTATCGTGATCTTGTAGAAGCTGCACAGGGTGGCAATCAGGATGCGATCAATGCGTTAGATGTCATGGTATATCGTGTGATCAAGTATATCGGTGCATATTATATGGCACTTGGCGGAGTAGATGCTATTGCCCTGACAGCAGGTGTTGGTGAGAACAACTTAGAGCTTCGTGCCAAGATCGTTGAAGGTTTAGCAGCGATCGGTATCAAGCTGGATGTTGAGGCAAATGCAGTACGCGGTGATGAGCGTAAGATCTCTACCGATGACAGTGCGGCTCAGGTATGGGTGGTACCAACTAATGAGGAGCTTGCTATTGCCAGAGAGACAGCTCGTCTGGTCTGCAAATAAGATTCACAAAAAAATTGTTGACAAAGCAATCGTGAGTTGATATAATCGAGAAAGTGTTGCAAAAGGAAATGGATTACAAATAGGAGGTGGAAAGAAATGTCTATTTGCCCTAAAAATAAATCTTCTAAGTCTAGAAGAGATAAGAGAAGAGCTAATTGGAAAATGTCTGCACCAAACTTGGTAAAATGCAGCAAATGTGGTGCTTTAATGATGCCACACAGAGTATGCAAGGCTTGTGGATCTTACAATAAGAAAGAGATCCTTGCAAACGCTGAATAATGGACATTCCATATAGTACATGAAATAAAAAACCGATACGGAAACGTATCGGTTTTTTTGCTATTAGAGATTAAGGTGTCAAAAGTCCTTTTGGCACTTTAATCTTATTAAAGTAATCAAGCTGTGGGATGATATATTTGTTAAAGTAATCAGGCTGTACAATGATATATTTGTTAAAACAGCCAAGCTGTACGGCGGTCTATTTATAAAAAGCAGCCAAGCTGTGCTGCAACATAAGCAGGGAGCCATGAGGAACCATCATCTTCTGAAGCAGGTTCCGGAAGTGCTGCAAAACATAATTTGTCACGATGCTCTTGCTGAAACAGCAATAATCCGTCACAGTCTATTTTGCCGGAAACAGAGGGAATAAAATCGCCGGTCTTTCGGACATAACAGGTTGCAGCAGTTGCTGCCTTGCGATGTGATTTATCGACAAACTCTGCCACACTGCGGTGGATGGCAGTGTCCTCTTCCGGCAGGTAATAATAATTTTTGTAATCCGGAATAAAATATTTCAATTCTTCATGAACACAAGGTATCGTCAACAATCCCAGAGAGTGCTCCAAGGTAAGTTCCAACTCTTTTTGCGGTTGGTCCCGGAATAGTTTTGACCAAGGAATCGGTGCTGTGACATGGACTTTGCGGGGAACGGCTGCCGACAGTTCAAACGAGATCGTAGCCGTGCTGCAGCCGGGGCGGCGTTCTAATAGTGTGGCGCGTTCGATCCGGGCAGGCGATTCTTTTTTGCGTGTCAAGAGCAGCCGGTAGGTCAGAACTTTTACTAAGTGGAGCATACCGATCAGGTCATCGTGATTATGCAAGAGCAACAGATGTTCTTTGGCAGCCGCTTGTTCCGGGTGAAGCAGCAGATCTTGGCGGTAGCTGCTGTATACCTGGATGAGATCTCCGTCGGAATAAATATCTTCTCGGTCAATGCCGATAAACTGTTCCCAGTCTTTTTGTGCACCATGCGCCAAACCAAACAGCTTCTTTAATGGTCGTAGCTGCAGCAGCATATCAAACGATCTTGTCTGCGTTGTGTCAGATAAGATGTCCTGACAATGGGAAGAAGGTGTGATGTGATATTTGTCGCATTTATTCAAAATATAGGGGATATCAAAGGTGCGTCCATTGAAATGGCACAGGCCATCATAATGTTCTAATTGCTCCAGAAAGCATGTTAGCATTTCCTGCTCACTGGCAGATGTGTCAGCGAACCATTGTGTGATCGTATATTGGTCTGCACCGGAAGCGTGTATGGTACCGATTAAATATAGGGAAGATGCACGTGGCGACAGCCCCGTGGTTTCAATATCAAAAAATAAAATACGTTCCGGATCCATTGGAAAAGCAGCAGCCGGAAGTGCTAATGTAATTGTATCTGTAATGGTTTTCATTCGTTTCCTCCGTTTGTGAAACATCGTTTGAGGACATTATAGACCATTTGAGTTTTTTGAGCAATTCGAGTATACTAATATGCAGAAGTGAGTAATGATGATAATGGTCTCTGTAGTGCGGCAAAGAATGGTAATAGTTGCACTTCGACAGGAACGAATTGGAATGGAGGGTGTTTATGAAGAAAACTCCATCAGACAGCAGTTATGAAAGATGGATACGTAAACAGAGAGAACGTGACGCAGATATGTTTCGCAGAGGAGAGGAACATTACAAGCATTTACGAGGGCTAAAAGGACGGATCCAAAATAATTTATCCGGATTTTTGCGCATCATATTGACAGCATTTATCGTTTTGATCCAGTTTGTAATGATAATAATGCTCCCGTTACTGCTGCAAAATCAAACAGTGTATTTCTACTTTATATTGGAGATTGTTGCGGTGATCGCCATGCTGACGCTGATCAATAGCAGTCAAAGCCCGGCGTATCGGCAGGCTTGGATCGCATTAGCGTTGATCCTGCCGATCAGTGGATTTGTAATGTATTATCTGTGGGGAAGATCCAGCCGTAACAAAAAGAAGTTGGATCAGCATATCTTGCGACAGATTTCTTATGGAAATCAGTTCTTGATACACGATGAGCAGGCGTATCAGAAGTTTTTGCAGGAAAATCCTGTGGCAGGTCGTATGGTTAAGTACATGGAGACGGCAGAATTCCCATTGTCTGCGGCAAATGATGTGAAGTATTACCCGATGGGAGAAGATGCGTTCGAAGATATTTTTGCGGCGTTAGAACAGGCAGAAGACTATATTTTGATCGACTTTTTTATCGTTGCTGAAGGAGCTTTGTGGGATAAAACGTTTGAAATATTAAAACGGAAAGTAGCACAGGGCGTTGAAGTAAAGTTTTTGTATGATGACTTTGGTGCAGCGATCCGAACGGGTAAATATTTTTCGACGATGTTACAAAAAGCAGGAATTGACGTGCGTGTCTTTAATCCGATCCACAAATATACAGGCGAATTGTATATGAATTTCCGTTCACACCAAAAGATTGTTGTGGTAGACGGTAAAGTGGCGTTTACCGGAGGATTTAATCTGGCAGATGAATATGCAAATTTGGTAGAACGCTTTGGCGTTTGGAAAGATACGGGTGTTCGCGTGAGCGGTGAAGCGGTTTGGGGACTGACGATCGTTTTTCTGCAAATGTGGGAAGCGAGTTCGACCGACCCGGAACATGTTGGTTATTTGCGATATCGTGTTATGCCGGAAAGTACGGGCGATACGTATTGTCATGTGATCTCAGATGGCCCGGCCAACAATCCGTTTAATCCGATTGAGAGCATCTATAATCAGATGATCATGTATTCCGATGAATATTTGTATATTACGACGCCATATCTTGTTATCGAAGATTACATGAAGCAGTCATTGATCGAGGCAGCACAGAGAGGTGTTGACGTACGTATCATCACGCCAAGTATTCCGGATAAAAAACTGGTTAAAATATTGACATATTATAATTATGGCAGTCTTCTCAAAGAGGGGATCCGTATTTATGAATATACGCCGGGATTTGTGCATGCGAAGCAGATATTGACGGAGGATGCAGCAATCGTAGGAACGATCAATATGGATTATCGCAGTTATTATCTGCATTATGAAAACGGCATTTGGATGTCAGGAGAGCAGATACAGGAAGATATCCGCAAGGATTTTTGTGCTACTTTTGAGGAAAGTCATGAAGTTAGTTATGAAGAATGGAAGAACAGACCGCGAAGATATAAATTTATCGAGCCGGTGTTGAATTTGTTTTCCATTTTGCTGTAATAGATTACAGTATGTGCAGTGAAGGGCGCAAAAGTACCGAGATATATGCCTTTGTGGAAGAAACTTTGGAGGAGAGGAGAGAACGTACGATGTATACAAATGTGTGCAAGCACTGTCATCAGGTGTTTCGTTCGAAGATCCGTACTTGCTGCTGCAAGGATTGTCGTGATAAGGATGAGGATCAGTTGGATGATATTGTAGAATATCTGCACCGCTTCCCAAACAGCAATGCGCTGCAGATTTCAGAGGAACTTGGTATCCATCCGTATGTGATCTTGAAATATATGGAAGAAGGTTGGTTGTCTAAGTCTCATGGGACTTTTAGTCGGATACCGGACTAGTACATAAGAAAGATAATTGACGATGTTAATACCACGCCTGTGGTAATATGCGAAAACATGCATAGATCTGCAGGCAGAGAAAGGAATGTAGGATTAAGATGATCAGTTATGTTGCAGGAGAGCTGGTGGCAACGACAGCGACCAGTGTGATCATAGATCACCAGGGGATCGGACTGGAGGTATTGGTGCCGGATTCCTTGCTGTCAAAAATGCCGGTGGCAGGCAGTCAAGTGAAAATATACACGTACTTTTCGGTGCGTGAAGATGCAATGCAGTTGTTTGGGTTTGCGACACAGGCGGACAAAGACCTGTTTAAGCTATTGATCACGGTCAGCGGAATTGGACCAAAGGGAGGCTTGGCGTTGATGGGAACACTTTCCGGAGATGATATTCGGTTTGCGATCCTTTCTGAAGATGCCAAGACGATTGCAACTGCACCGGGAATTGGAGCGAAAACAGCCAAAAAACTTATTCTGGAACTGAAGGATAAGATTGATATGCAGCAGTCGATCGAGACGGCACTGGATGTCGGGGAGCAGTCGAAGACAGATATGACGCAGCATTCTTCTGCTCTGCAGGCAGATGCTGTCAGTGCATTGACGGCACTCGGGTATTCGGCAACGGATGCGCTAAGAGCAGTGCGGGCAGTTCCTGCGGCAGAGAACATGACGGTAGAAGAACTGCTTAAGCAGAGCTTAAAAAATATGTAAAACAAAGTCAGACGAAAGGAATTAATAACGGATGGCAAAGAGAAGCATTACAACGGAGTTTACGAATGAAGATGCAGGGATAGAGACCAGTCTCAGACCGCAGTATCTTCGGGAGTATATCGGACAGGAAAAAGTAAAGAGCAACCTTAAAGTGTATATAGAAGCTGCTAAGGAGCGAGGGGACTCTTTGGACCATGTACTGTTGTACGGCCCGCCGGGACTTGGTAAGACAACACTTGCCGGGATCGTGGCAAATGAGATGGGGACGAATCTAAAGATCACAGCGGGACCTGCCATTGAAAAGCCGGGTGAGATGGCTGCTATCCTCAATAATCTGCAGGATGGAGATGTGCTGTTTGTGGATGAGATCCACCGGTTGAATCGCCAGGTAGAAGAGGTATTATATCCTGCGATGGAGGATTTTGTGATCGATATCGTGATCGGGAAAGGTGCAGCGGCACGGTCGATCCGCTTAGATCTGCCAAAGTTTACATTGATCGGTGCAACGACAAGAGCCGGCATGCTGTCGGCACCGTTAAGAGATCGTTTTGGGGTTGTGAGCCGTCTGGCGTTCTATACGGTAGAAGAGCTGCAGGAGATCATTTTGCACTCTGCTAAAATATTAGAAGTAGAAATTGATAAAGATGGTGCTTTGGAGCTTGCCAGACGATCCAGAGGGACGCCACGCCTTGCTAACCGGCTGCTCAAGAGAGTGCGTGATTTTGCACAGATCAAGTACGATGGACGTATAACGAAAGAGGTGGCTGATTTTGCGCTGAATTTATTAGAGGTTGATAAGTTGGGGTTGGATCAGACGGATCGACAGATCCTCATGACGATGATCCAAAAATTTGGCGGTGGGCCTGTAGGATTAGAAACGTTAGCCGTATCGATCGGAGAAGACCCGGGTACGTTAGAAGATGTATACGAACCCTATCTTGTTCAAAATGGACTGATCCTGCGAACGCCAAGAGGCCGCGTTGCATCAGATGAGGCGTATTATCATTTCGGGATACCGAAAGAATAAAACATAGAAAGCAAGAGACACAAAGTAACTATGGTACCTACGGCTCTAAAACGAGTCGGGAAAGGAATGAATGATCGTATGAAATTTACAAAGATGCATGGGTGTGGCAATGATTATGTATATGTGAACTGCCTGGAGGAAACGGTGAAACATCCGGATAAGGTAGCACAATTTGTGAGTGACCGCCATTTTGGCATCGGATCGGATGGACTGATCTTAATTGAGCCGTCTGAGGTGGCAGACTTTTGCATGGCGATGTACAACGCTGATGGTTCCCGTGGAGAAATGTGTGGCAACGGAATACGTTGTGTTGCAAAATATGTCTATGATTACGGGCTGACCGACAAAACGAAGGTGTCGATCGAGACGTTAGCCGGTATCAAATATATTGATATGGAAGTACAGGATGGTAAAATGAAAACGGCGAAAGTGAATATGGGATCGCCGATCCTCTGCCCGTCAGAGATTCCGGTAACGATCGGAGAGAAGCAGTGTGTGAATGAGCCATTGATCGTGGAGGGGAAAGAGTATCGTGTAACAGCGGTATCTATGGGAAATCCTCATGCCGTTGTTTTTGTGGAGGATACTGCATCACTTCCGTTGGAAAAGATCGGACCGGGTTTTGAGCATCATGAAGCATTTCCGAAGAGAGTAAATACAGAATTTATTCAGGTGTTAAACCGCAGTGAGATCAATATGCGTGTTTGGGAGCGAGGGGCCGGAGAGACACTTGCTTGTGGAACAGGAACGTGTGCGGCTGTTGTAGCCTGTGTATTAAATGGCAAAACGGATGAGAACGTAACTGTACATTTGCTGGGAGGCGACCTGTATATTGTCTATGATCGTGAGGCAGAGACAGTATTTATGACGGGACCGGCTACCGTTGTATTCGATGGGGAAATCGATATCACAGATATTGATGTGTAGAATGTAAGAAACAGAGAATATGATGTTGTTTGTGGTTAGGAATGTAACAGAAATATAGATAGGACAGAAAGGATGAGCAGAATATGAGATTATCACAGTTATTATTGGATATGGATTATACGGTACTGCAGGGGGAGCAGGAACGCGAGATCAGTACCTTAGTATATGATTCACGTAAGGTAGAGCAGGATTCTGTATTTGTATGCATTAGCGGGGCAGTGCGCGACGGACATGATTTTGCACCGGAAGTTGCCGCAAAAGGCGCTGCGGTGTTGATCGTGGAAAAGGAAGTTACCGTTCCCGATGAGGTTACCGTGATCCGGGTGGCAGACAGCAGGTTAGCGCTTGCACAGCTTTCAGCAGCATATTTTGACCATCCTGCCAAAGAACTGACAACGATTGGAATTACCGGAACCAAGGGGAAGACAACGGCAACGTACATGGTTCGTTCGATCTTGGAGGCATCCGGCTTTAAGACCGGCTTGATCGGAACGATCGAGACGATCATTGGAGATACGGTGATCCCATCGGTGAACACAACTCCGGAATCGTATGTTGTGCAGGAATCTTTCCGCAAAATGGTGGACGCCGGATGCAAATGCGTGGTGATGGAAGTTTCTTCACAGGCGCTGATGTTACACCGTGTAAGCGGTTTTGTATTTGATTACGGCATTTTTACAAATTTGGAGCCGGATCATATCGGTCCGAATGAGCATAAGGATCTGGCAGACTATATTCATTGCAAGAGCCTTTTGTTTAAGCAGTGTAAACACGGTATATTCAATGCCGATGCACATCATCTGGATGAGGTATTGGAAGGCCATACGTGTGAAGTGGAGACATATGGATTTGGAGAAGATGCAGATCTTCGCGCATCTAATGTTCATTTGATGGATAAAGGCGGCACGCTTGGTGTTGCTTACCATATGAGTGGGGCATTGGATATGGACGTTGAGATTGATATTCCGGGCACATTTAGTGTGTATAATTCGATGACGGCGATCGCGATCTGCAGACATTTCGGAGTACAAAAAGAGACGATATTGAACTCTTTATCGCAGATCCGTGTGAAGGGGCGAGTGGAGATCCTTCCGGTTTCTTCTAAATTTACGCTTATGATCGACTACGCACACAATGCTATGAGTCTTGAGAGTCTCTTGTCTACGCTGCGAGAGTATCATCCAAAACGTCTGGTGTGCCTGTTTGGATGTGGTGGTAACCGTTCCAGAGAGCGTCGCTTTGAAATGGGAGAGGTTTCTTCTAAGATGGCAGATCTGACGATCGTGACTTCGGACAATCCGCGTAATGAACAGCCGGAAGCGATCATTGCAGATATCGTCACCGGCGTGGAAAAAGCGGATGGAAAATACATCACGATCATTGACCGAGCCGAGGCGATCCGTTATGCGATCGAGCATGCACAAGAGGGTGATGTTATCGTTTTAGCCGGTAAAGGACATGAAGATTATCAGGAAATCTGTGGCAAGAAATACCATATGGATGAGAGAGAACTGGTGGCAGATGTTGTCAAAGACGGCAACTTCCTGCAGTGATGACAGAACCGAAAGGAATGTAGGGTTTATATGCTATTTGCAGATATTATCATCGATATATCGGTGAAAAGTCTAGACCGCCCATTTCAATATCGTGTACCGGATCCGCTACAGGCGGACGCGGTGATCGGCGCATTGGTCGATATTCCATTTGGCAAAGGAAATCGAACAGTGCAGGGATATATTATCGGGTTGTCAGATCAGGCGAAGTTTGACATTCGCCGAACCAAAGATATTATAGCAGTTGTAAAGCAGGGCGTCGTAGCACAGTCGCACCTGCTTTCCCTTGCTTACTGGATAAAAACACATTACGGCGGTACGATGAATGACGCGATCAAGGCTGTTATGCCGGTGCGGCGTGAAATCCAGATAAAAGAGAAAAAGCGTGTCATACCGATCCCAACAAGGGAAGATCTTAGAAAGATACGCGAGGAACTGGCAGGCAAGCATCAGACGGCAAGAGTGCGGATCATAGATGCTTTGCTGCAGGCAGAAGACTATGCAGACGGGATGGATTATGATGTGCTTTGTAAGGCGCATAAGGCAACACTATCTGTACTTCGAGCAATGCAGGACAAAGGATGGATCCGTATAGAGGTGAGCAGATCTTACCGCAATCCCTATCACACACTTCATGCGGCAGACAAAGAAGTGATATTGAATGAGCAGCAGCAAAAGGCTGTAACGCAGATCTGCGGCAATATGGATGCGGGACAGCAGCAGGTATATCTGCTGCATGGTGTTACCGGAAGCGGTAAGACAGAAGTATATATGCAATGTATCGAGCATGTCATCCGCAGCGGCAGACAGGCCATAGTGCTGATTCCGGAGATCGCACTCACGTTTCAGACAGTACAGCGCTTTTATGCGCGTTTTGGAGACAGAGTTTCGGTTATGCATTCCAGACTATCTGCGGGAGAGCGGTATGACCAGTTTGAACGTGCGCAGATGGGAGAGATCGATATTATGATCGGGCCGCGATCTGCATTGTTTACGCCGTTTGAGCGACTGGGTATCATTGTTATGGATGAGGAACATGAGTCCAGCTATCAAAGTGAAAATGTTCCGAAATATCATGCAAGAGAAGTTGCCGTACAGCGTGCCAAGATGCTTGGGGCAAGCGTGTTACTCGGATCGGCGACACCATCGCTGGAAGCATATTATCATACGACCACGGGGGAGTATACGCGCATTGAACTGACGGAGCGCGCCGGAGGGGCTTCACTGCCTCGTGTGGAAATTGTGGATCTGCGGGAAGAACTGGCAGCAAAGAATTTCTCGATATTTAGCCGGAGTTTAACGGCTAAGATCCAAAAGAGACTGGAACGAGGCGAACAGACAATCTTATTTTTGAATCGTCGCGGATTTGCAGGCTTTGTGTCCTGCCGCAAATGTGGAGAAGTCGTTGGCTGTCCGCATTGTGCCGTGTCACTCAAACCGCACAGCAGAGCTGGCAAAGTAACGCATCTGACCTGCCATTATTGTGGCTATACGATTCCGATGCCACAGACTTGTCCCTCCTGTGGATCGAAATACATTGGCACTTTTGGACTAGGCACAGAGCAGGTAGAACAGATGGCGGCAAGCAGATTTCCGGGTGCAAGAGTACTTCGCATGGATGCGGATACGACCGGAGGCAAAGAGGGGCATGACCGGATCTTAAAGCAATTTGTGGCGGGAGAGGCAGACATTTTGGTAGGAACGCAGATGATCGTCAAGGGCCATGATTTTGCGAAGGTAACATTAGTTGGCATATTGGCGGCAGATCTGTCGCTTAATGTAGGAGATTACAGAGCGGCAGAACGCACGTATCAGTTGCTGGCGCAGGCGGCAGGACGGGCAGGACGTGGCGATCTTGCCGGAGAAGTTGTCCTGCAGACCTATCAGCCGGAGCATTACAGCATTACCTGCGCAGCAGATCAAAACTACGTGCAATTTTATAAGCAGGAAATTTTAATGCGTCAAATGTTGCAATATCCGCCCGTTTCCCATATACTAGGAGTATTGGTGCTTTCTAAGGATGAGGCGTTAGCGACGTCATTTGCAGATGAGTTAGCGGACATGCTTCGTGGCACAGAGGGGCTTGTACTTTTGGGACCGTCAGAGGCACCGATCGCCAAACTTCGGGATGTATATCGATATATGATATATGGAAAATCGGCGGAGTATGAGTGCTTGGTACGGGAAAAAGATCGATTAGAACAGTACATTCGGCAAAGAGGACTGTCAGAGCATTTAAGTGTTCAGTTTTCTTTTGATCATGAATAAAGGAAGGAAGAAAAAAATGGCATTAAGAACAATTCGAGTAATGGGAGATGAAATATTGACAAAGCAGTGTCGCCCGGTAAAGGAGATGACACCTAGGATTAAAACATTGATCGAGGATATGTTAGAGACGATGTATGACGCAGAGGGCGTAGGTCTTGCAGCACCTCAGGTTGGTATTTTGAAGCAGATCTGCGTGATTGATGTTACACCGGAATGTGATCATCCGATCGTATTGGTCAATCCGGAGATCATTGAACTTAGCGGAGAGCAGATCGGACAGGAAGGCTGCTTGAGTGTGCCTGGTAAAGTTGGTATTGTAAAACGCGCCAATTATGCGAAAGTAAAAGCATTGGATGAAAATATGAATGAGATCATTGTGGAAGGGGAAGAGCTGTTAGCGAGAGCCTTGCAGCATGAAATCGACCATCTTTCCGGTACGTTGTATGTCAGCAAGACGGAAAATGGAATTCAGGACGTAGAGCCGATCGAGTAAATGTATCTCATAGGATGACGATAGAGAGGCAGACTGCAGAAGACAGTGCCTGATTAGAGTGAGACAAAGGAGTGGACAAAGCATGCGTATTGTATTTATGGGGACACCGGACTTTGCGGTTCCGACATTGGAAACTCTGATACAGAGCGAACATGAAGTAGTTGGTGTTGTGACACAGCCGGACCGACCGAAGGGAAGAAGCGGTAAGCTGCAGTTTTCTCCGGTGAAGGAAGCCGCCGTGGAGGCGCAGATTCCGGTATTTCAGCCGGAGCGTATAAAGGACGGAACGTTTTATCCGGTCTTGCAGGAACTTAACCCGGATGTGATCATCGTTGTAGCATTTGGCCAGATATTACCCAAAGAAATATTAGAACTGCCCAAATACGGATGCATGAACGTGCATGCGTCCTTGTTGCCAAAGCTTCGTGGTGCAGCACCGATCCAGTGGTCTGTTATTGACGGAGATCCGGAAAGTGGCGTAACGATCATGCAGATGGATGAGGGACTGGATACCGGAGATATGTTGATGGTTCAGAAATATACATTGGATGCCAAAGAGACCGGGGGCAGTTTGTTTGATAAATTGTCACAACTTGGCGGTCCGATGATACTAGAGGTATTGAAACAGGCAGAAGCCGGAGAACTCCATCCTGTTCCGCAGGGAGAAGAATATACGTATGCCAAGATGCTTTCCAAGGAGACAGGAAAGCTTGATTTTACCAGACCGGCGGTTGAATTAGAGCGCTTGATCCGAGGACTTAATCCGTGGCCGAGTTGTTATACGGGCTTACAGGGTAAAATGCTAAAAATTTGGGATGCAGATATTGTCGATGCGGAGCAGCAGGCAGCAGAGCAGATCGAGAAAGGCCGGTGCGGTCAGATCGTATTGATTGATAAAAATCGCTTGTGGATCCAGACAGGAGATGGCTGCCTGAGTGTGCAAAGCTTGCAGCTCGCCGGCAAAAAACGAATGAATATTGCAGATTTCCTGCGCGGCATGCAGATTGACTGCGGAACGATACTTGCCTGTGATTAGGCAATAGAAAGGACAGTAATACCATGGAGAAACGGCAGACGCCACAACAGAATATGCGAAATGTACGTGCCATTGCGCTGGATATTCTCCTGCAGGTGATGGAAGAAGGCAAGTATTGTGACCGGACATTACACCGTACCTTAAATAGAGAGGATACGTTGTCCAAACAACAGCGTGCGTTTCTTACCAGATTAGTAGAAGGAACTGTTGAACAGGCAATCCGTTTGGATTACATCATAGATTGTTTTTCAAAAACAAAAGTGGTCAAGATGAAACCGGTGATCCGTGAAACACTGCGTATGGCAGTATATCAGTTGTTCTATATGGATCAAGTGCCTGACAGTGCAGCCTGCAACGAAGCTGTGAAACTGGTACGTAAACGTGGTTTGAAAGGTCTTAGTGGATTTGTCAATGGCGTTCTTCGAAGTGTTATCCGTGGCAAAGATCAGATTAAATATCCGGATGCGAAAGATTTTATTTCCTACGCATCCATCAAATATTCGATGCCGGGTTGGATCATTGAATATTTTTTAGAAGAATACAGTGAAGCTGAAACAGAACAGATCCTGCAGGGTTTTATGCAGAAGGAAAGTGGTGTAACCGTGCGGTGCAATCTGAATCTGCAAAATCCGAGCGGAAATCCGGATCTTGCGGTTCCTGAGATCATAGAGTCTTTGGAGCGGCAGCAGGTAACAGTACAGCCCGGAAAATGGTTCCCGTATGCCCTTCACTTATCCGGCTTTGAGCGAGTGGATTCTATGGAGGCGTTTGTGAGAGGAAGACTGCAGGTGCAGGATGAAAGTTCGATGCTTGTTGGTGCTGTTTCCGGGATCAAACCGGGACAAGAGGTATTGGACGTTTGTGCAGCACCGGGCGGCAAATCTCTGCACGCAGCGGATTTATTGGCAGGTACCGGTGTGATCTTTTCTTGTGACTTAAGCGAGACGAAAGTGCATTTGATTCAGGAAAATATGGAGCGCGCCGGGGTAGATCATTGCGAACTGTACCGTCAGAATGCCAGGATCCTTCGCAAAGATTGGATCGATTCGGTGGATGTTTTGATCGCAGATCTGCCGTGTTCCGGACTGGGAGTCATCGGTGGCAAATGTGATATTAAATATCACACGCATCGGGAAGATATTGATGAGCTGGCATCGCTGCAGCGAGAGATCTTGCGGGTTGTCAGCCAATATGTACGGCCGGGTGGTATATTGCTATATAGTACGTGTACCGTTGCAAGAGAAGAAAATAATGATAACGTTTTGTGGATCAAAGAGACACTTCCGTTTGTGCCGGTTTCGATAGAGGAAGACCTTCCGGAATCGCTGCGAGGAAAGACCGGTAAAGAGGGATATTTGCAAGTGTTGCCGGGAAATGGATCGGATGGTTTCTTTGTGGCGAAATTTCAGCGAAAAGGAATATGACAAAGTAATTAGGAAAGAAGGAGTGGACAGATGCAGAAAGTGGATCTTAAAAGCATGACATTTGCTGAGTTGCAGCAGTTTGTGGAAGATCTTGGAGAGAAGAAATTTCGCACAACGCAGTTATATCAGTGGATGCATCAAAAAATGGTCAAAGAATTTGCGAGTATGACCAATCTGTCCGCAGCGTTTCGGGATAAATTAGAGGAGCAGGCGGCATTAAATGGTTGTACCATGGTAAAGCGGCAGATTTCCGCAGATGGTACGAACAAGTTTTTGATGGAGCTTAGTGACGGCAATAAAGTAGAGTCAGTGTTGATGAAATATCATCATGGCAATAGCGTTTGTATATCCACTCAGGTGGGCTGCCGGATGGGATGTCGTTTTTGTGCGTCCACGGTAGGCGGCTTAAATCGCAGTCTGACAACCGGGGAAATGTTAGAGCAGATCTATGAGGTACAGCGGATCACCGGAGAGCGTGTCTCTAATGTGATCCTTATGGGAATTGGAGAGCCTTTGGATAACTACGAGAATGTTGTACGTTTTATTCGAATGATTTCGGATGAACGGGGACTGCATATCAGTCAGCGAAATATAACATTGTCGACCTGCGGTCTTGTAGATGGAATCTATCGTCTGATGAAAGAAGATTTAACGATCACACTTGCAATCTCATTGCATGCGCCGAATGATGTACTGCGCCGGGAAATGATGCCGGTTGCCAATCGGTATTCGATCGCAGAGATCTTGAAAGCATGCCGGGAGTATGTAGATCACACCGGACGCCGAGTTACATTTGAATATAGCTTGGTGGATGGGACGAATGACAGTGCAGAACATGCAGAGGAGCTGGCGGATTTGCTGCATGGTCTGAATTGCCATGTCAACCTGATCCCGCTGAATCCGGTGGAAGGGCGTATGGGAGAGCGATCCAAGCGTACCAAAGTATTGGAGTTTCAGAAAATATTGGAGAGCAGGCATATTACCGCAACGATCCGTAGAGAGATGGGAAGCGATATTGATGCTGCCTGTGGTCAGCTGCGCGGTAAAAATATATAATTCGTGGAAGATAAATCCCGTGTCAGTTGTGAAATAAATGGAAAAAGCGTCAGATTTTGACACTACATCACTATTATGATAAAATATGTTAGATAGTATACATGTAAGGTTGATTATAAACAAAGGAGGGGAAACTACATGAAAGCATATGCAAAGACAGATATAGGCAGCAAGAGATCTATGAATCAGGACTATATGTATTGCAATACTGAACCTGTTGGTAGTTTCCAAAATCTGTTGATCGTGGCAGATGGTATGGGCGGACATAGAGCTGGAGACTATGCATCACGTTTATGTGTAGAGACAATGGTGCAGTCGCTGGAGAAGAGTGCTCATAAGACGCCGGTTTCCTTGTTTGAGGAAGCAGTTACAGCTGCGAACAAAGCAGTCTTTGAGGAGTCTGCGTCACACGTGGAATATGAGGGCATGGGTACCACCGTGGTAGCCTGCACATTAGAGGAAAATACACTGTACATTGCCAACATTGGGGATTCCAGATTGTACTTGATACGAGATGGGATTGAGCAGATCACGGATGATCATTCTTTGGTAGAGGAAATGGTCAAACAGGGTAATATTACGGAGAGTGAGGCAAGGATACATCCGCAGAAAAATATTATTACGAGGGCCCTTGGCATCAATGAAGAAGTCCAGGCTGACTTCTTTGAGATTGATGTGGAGCAAGGGGATGTTATTATGCTCTGCAGTGATGGCTTGTCCAATATGATTGAAGATGAAGACATGGAATACATTGTAAAGAATAGTGATACTCTGCAGACAGCGGCAGAGTCGTTAGTGGCTAGAGCTAATGAGAACGGCGGTAATGATAATATTACCGTTGTGTTAGCTGAGGTTTAAGCTAAGAGGAGGTAAGGGTAGAAATGATAAGTCCAGGAATGTTATTAAGCGAGAGATATGAGATTATTGACCGCGTGGGATCCGGTGGAATGGCGGATGTATATAAAGCGAGAGATCAGAGATTAAACCGTTTCGTGGCGATCAAGATTTTAAAACCGGAATATAGTAATGATGCAAAGTTTGTCTCCAAATTTCGAGGGGAGGCGCAGTCCGTAGCGGGATTGTCACATCCGAATGTTGTAAATGTGTATGATGTTGGTGAAGATGACGATCTGTATTACATCGTTATGGAGCTTGTGGAGGGTATTACGCTCAAGCGCTTTATTGAAAAGAAAGGTCGTCTCGATGTCAAGGAGGCGATAGGGATCGGTGTGCAGATCGCACAGGGTATGCAGGCTGCACATGATAACAGCATTATTCACCGTGATATTAAACCACAGAATATCATTATTTCCAAAGAGGGCAAAGTAAAAGTTACAGACTTTGGTATCGCTAAGGCAGCAACGTCAAATACAATCACATCTAATGCAATGGGATCTGTGCATTATATCAGTCCGGAGCAGGCAAGAGGTGGTTACAGCGACGAAAAGAGTGATATCTATTCTCTTGGTGTAACAATGTATGAGATGCTGTCAGGCAAAGTACCTTTTGAAGGAGACAGCACGGTGACTGTTGCACTTGCACATATTCAGGAAGAGGCAACACCGTTAGATAAAATTGATCCGGAAATTCCGCACAGCTTATCCAAGATTGTGATGAAGTGTATGCAGAAGAAGCCGGATATGCGTTATATGACAGCTTCTGCATTGATCGCAGATCTGAAGAGAGCGTTAATAGAGCCGGATGGGGATTATGTTGTGATCTCCGATGTTGTCGACGATTCGCCGACGATCATTATGGACAAAAATGAAGTGGATCAGTTGAAAAAGAGTGCTATTTTAGCAGAAAAAGACCGTACAGTTCAGCCGGAAAATGAAGAGGAAGAATCGGACGATGATGCTATTGATCCTAAATTAGAGCGTATTTTGAAAATCTGCAGCGGTGTTGTTGCGGTGATCATTGTGTTAGTTGTTATTTTGCTGATCGGCAAAGTGGCCGGTTGGTGGGGTGGCGGTTCCAACAAGAAACCAACGCCGACTTCGACAGCAGATGCAAGTGCAGATCCACAGTCTTCTGCGGCTGCTTTAGGTAAAGTGGCAGTACCGGATCTCGTGAATCATACACTTGAAGAAGCAGAGAAGATGCTTGACGAGGCAGGATTAAAATATCAGCTTAAGCCGGTAGAGTCTGAGGAGGACGCTAATACCGTGACGGATCAAGAACCGAAATCCGGCGAAGAGGTAGAAGAAGGAACGAGAGTTACTATTTATTACAGTCAGGAATCCAGTGGAATTACGATTCCGGATGTAACAAATAAATCCTTAGAAGACGCAACATCTCAATTAGAGAGCAGCAATTTGACCGTTAAGGGAACCACAGAGAAATATAGTGATATCGTAGCCAAAGGAAAGGTATGTGGTACCGATCCTGTTGTGGGTTCCAGTGTAGCCAAAGGAACAGCAGTTACTTTGATCATCAGTAAGGGACCGGAAAATGATATGGTACGTGTTCCAAATCTCGTGAAGAAATCATTAGAGGTTGCGAGAGAACGATTAGCAGATGTAGGATTGGAAGCTCCAGATGAGCCGACTTATGTATATAGTGATACAGTACAGAAGGGATATGTGGTCAGCCAGTCTAAGAAGTCCGGTACCAAGGTTGAGGTTGGAACGGTGATTGAATTTACCGTCAGCTTAGGATCTAAGCATAAGGCAACTGAGAAACCGGCTGCGACACCGACGACAGAGCCGAAGTACAAATATACAGGTTCTTTGACGATTTCTGCCAATCCGTTTGACTACGAAGATGAAGCTCCGGCATCCATCAAATTAGTCTTAGAGCAGGATGGTAAATCTAAAACTGCCTGGTCAGGAACTTTGAGTTATTCTGATTTCCCGCGTAAGTTTTCGGTTGAGGGATACAGTGATAACAATGGTAAGATTACGTTGTATAAAGATGGCGTAGAAGTAGGTGGCCCATACAATGTAGAGTTTAAGAAGGAAAGGCAGTAATGCAGGGAAAGATCATTCGAGGTGTAGGCGGATTTTATTATGTACACGTTCCAAGCATTGGTCTGTTGGAATGCAAGGCAAAGGGTGCGTTTCGCAACCGAAGGGTCAAACCTTTGGTTGGAGACAATGTAGATGTAACAATACTGGACGAGGCGAATGCGCTGGGGAATATTGAGGAGATACTGCCTAGACATTCGGAGTTGATACGCCCGGCAGTTGCTAATGTCGATCAGGCGATTGTTATTTTTGCAGCATCCTATCCAAAACCAAATATCAATTTGCTGGATCGTTTTTTGCTGATGATGCAGTGGCAGGATGTACCTGTTAGCGTATGCTTTAATAAATTGGACACCGCAGATGATGGCTTTATAGAAGAATACACCAATGTTTATAAAGACAGTGGTGCATCGCTCTTTTTTACCAGTACCTACGATGGGAAGGGGCTAGAAGAGCTGCATCAAAGTTTGATTGGGAAGACAACAGTGCTTGCCGGACCATCCGGTGTTGGAAAATCTTCTGTAATGAATGCACTTTTTCCGGAAGCAGATATGGCAATTGGGGAGATCAGTACCAAAATTAAGCGAGGGAAACACACAACGAGACATTCGGAACTGTTTTCGCTGCCGGATCAAACGTATGTGATGGATACACCGGGATTTACTTCGCTTCTTTTGCCGGAATTGGAAAAAGAAGAATTAAGGGAATATTATCAGGAGTTTAGACCATATGCATTGCAATGCCGTTTCCTTGGCTGTGCTCACATCAACGAACCGGATTGTGGGGTCAAGGAGGCATTGGCTCAGGGGAAAATGTCGAGTAGCCGATATGAGAATTATAAACTATTTTATGAAGAACTCAAAAATCGGAAACGCTATTAGATATGATAGGAAGATGCATTCATAGACTCGTCTATGAAAGAATGGAGAAGAAATATGAAACAGTTGGCACCGTCAATCTTGTCGGCAGATTTTATCTGCCTGGGAGAGCAATTGAAACAATTGCAAAAGCTTTGCATACATTACCTCCATATTGATGTGATGGATGGAATGTTTGTACCATCTATTTCTTTTGGTATGCCGGTGATTGCGTCATTGCGGAAACATACAGACATGTTTTTTGACGTGCATCTGATGATAGAGGAACCGATCCGTTATGTCAACGCCTTGCGTCAGGCCGGAGCGGATGGGTTAACTGTGCATGCGGAAGCGTGCGCTGATTTGCCGGGGACGATTGCGGCCATTCGAGAAAGTGGTGCGAAGCCGGCAGTGTGCTTGAGTCCAAAAACACCGTTAAGCAAGTTAGATGGTATTTTGGATCAAGTTGATATGGTGCTTATAATGGGGGTAGAGCCTGGTTTTGGGGGTCAGACTCTGATTTGGGAGACCTTGGAAAAAGTGAAACAGCTGCACAAGATTCGCAAAGAACGCGGATTGTTCTTCAAAATAGAGATTGATGGCGGCGTGACAAAGGAAAATGCACGTGCTGTTGCTGCATGCGGTGTGGATATTGTCGTGGCTGGAACCGCTGTTTTTCGTGGGGATATCGAGGAGAACATTCATGTTTTGCAAGAAGAAATCAACACGGAGGGACAAAATGCTTCTTGAGAATATTCCATTAGGAAGAACATTAGAAATTTATATTGATCGTGAAGGTTATCGTTATCGGTTAGTCAGTAAAGTAGAGGAAGCCAAATCAAATCAGGTATGTGTTAGTTTGATCGCATCCAATGGAAGAGCTTTTCAGTTTCATGCGGAGGATGATATATGCATTGTATATCGCGATGCAGACAGACTGTGGGAATGGACAAAAGTGAAGGCAGGCATTGCGAAGTTGGACGGAGAGCCGGTGCATATATTTCAGATTAACGATAAGGGTCATTCATACAATCGACGCAATGCATATCGCGTCCAGATCGGCGAAGAAACATTAATTGGCTACTATGATGTGCCGGGAGCACCTCGCAGATTATCAGAACCACCAAGCCCTGCAGATGAAGAAGAAAATGCAGATGTTATCGAGGAGATAGAACCAGAGATCGTGCGTGGTGTGATCAAAGATGTCAGTGAAAGCGGAGTGGGGTTATACTCTGACTTTGAGTTTCAATTGGAGGATGGCATGTTTTTCGACATTCCATCACCTTATGGTATGCTGCATTGCAGAGCAGAGGTCGTGCGTCGTGACGAGCTACGTGCCACCAATCATAAATTTAACTTTTATTATGGATGTGAGATGACGATGACAGATCGTAAGTTAATGAAATACATCTATGATATACAGAGAGATATTTTGAAGAAAACCAGAGGGCAGTAGTATACTGCCCTTTTTTGGGGATAGCGATCTTATAAGATGTAACGGGATAAGATGTATGCAGTGCTATTTTTGGGACAGCAATCTTATAAGATATAACGGGATAAGATGTATGCAGTGCTATTTTTGGGACAGCGATCTTATAAGGTGTAATGGGATAAGATGTTTGCAGTGCCGTTTTTAGGACAGCAACTACTTTCTGTAAGAGAAGAGAGGGGATAAGTATAATGCTTGGTAAAACAATATTATTTAGCGGCGGAAAGTATGATATTGCATTTATAAAACAATATTTGGCCGACAAGTCTTTTGATACGGTAGCATGTGCAGATTCCGGTTTGGAAGCGGCACACACAGTAGGAGTTAACGTGGATTATATTATGGGAGATTTTGACAGTGTATCGCAAGAGACACTGGCAGAGTATCGGTCTGCGGATAAGGCAGCAAAGTTTGTGCAGTATCCTAAGGCAAAAGACTATACGGACACGCAGATGGTATTGGAATGGATATTGTCGGAAGGGGCATCTGAAATCACTATTCTGGGTGCTACCGGGGGACGATTGGATCATTTTCTATCCAATCTAAATATTTTGATGAAACCACTTAAGCAGGGAATCCCGGCGTATATTGTAGATTCGCATAATCGGTTATACTTGATTGACGGAGAGACAACCTTACACAGAGAGCAGGTATTTGGCCAATATATATCCTTGCAGCCGCTTTCCGAAAAAGTGTATCCGGTGACTTTGACCGGATTTCAATATGGACTGAAAGATTATACGCTAACATATGGTGATGGACGCGCGATCAGCAATGAGTTTGCGCCAGAAGCGCAGACGGCAACGATCTCGTTTACACATGGGGAATTGATCGTGATCGAATCTAGGGATTAGAGCGCAATCAGATAGGGGTTGCTTGCATTATGTTGTGTGCTATAATGATCGCAGTAGTTGTAAACTTGATGCAGATGACTTAGATAACAGAAATGAGGGGCTGTATGAATCGAAAGGTAGAGTTATCGGAAGAAAATTATGACTTGTTAGATGAAGTGATACACCAATTGTGTGAGCAGGGACGTTTGTTGGAGGAGCAGAATGCGATGCAGCATGGAAGTACATCGGTCTATGAGCATAGTGTTAACGTTGCCTATAAGAGCCTTCTGTTGGTGGAGAATTATCGTCTGCCAGTTGATAAACAATCATTAGTGCGAGGGGCCTTGCTGCACGATTATTTTTTATATGACTGGCATGAAAAGGATGGCGGACATCGGCTGCATGGATTTCGACATCCGGCGTTCGCCCTTTATAATGCAAGCAAAGATTTTTCGCTGAATAGGAAAGAGAGAAATATTATTGCGAGACATATGTTCCCGTTGACGGTGTTGCCGCCACGATGTCTAGAGGCGTGGATTGTCTGCTTTGTGGATAAATACTGTGCGTTTTCCGAGACTATGGGGGATGGCAGAATACAATGGGAGCGATAGGGCAAGATAGAATACTGTGGGAGTGATAGGACAAGATAAATACAGTGGGAACGATAGGACGAGATAGGATACAGCGGGAGCGATAGGACGAGATACAATACAGTGAAAACGATAGGACGAGAGAGTGAAGGGAAGAACGATAGAAAATAACGGAGGCTGGTGACAGAATGAAAGAGAACAATTTAATAAATAAGACTGCGTACTTTCATTTGCCCGGATTGTTTGAATTTTATGAATTATATCGCCTGTTTTTAGCGCTGTTTTATGAACACAGGGAGTATTTTTATAACTGGTGTGAGATCGGCTCTATTTATGGCGCACCCACCGATTGCCCTTGGGGTGGAGGAAGAACTTCCTTCGGTGCGGAAAATCCGGAAGAAGTGCTAGCATTATTGCGTCGATATGGAATATCAGGCCGTTTAACTTTTAGTAATTCTCTGCTTCAAAAAAAACACCTGTCGGATACAAAATGTAATGCCCTTTGTGCATTATTTGCTGAAAATAAAGGTGTGCAAAATGGTATTATCATTCATTCAGATTTGTTGTTAGAATATTTACAAGAAAACTATCCGGAGCTTTATTTTGTATCTTCAACGACAAAGGTATTGACGGATTTTGAGCAATTTGTGAGCGAAGTAAAGCGGGATGATTTTCGCTATGTCGTGCCGGATTTTCGTTTCAATAAACAGTTTGATAAGTTACAGACATTATCCAAATCAGAGAAAGATAAAGTGGAATTTTTGTGCAACGAGTGCTGCTCGTTTGCCTGCAAAGATAGGAAGCGTTGTTATGAAGCGGTCAGCCGCAAAAATTTAGGAGAAAGCGGCTGCGGGCATCGCTGCACAGCCAATGATCTGGAAGAAGGGTACCGTTTTTCGAAAGCGATGAAAAATCCGGGCTTTATTGGTGTTACTGATATACAAGAAAAGTATTTGCCGATGGGATTTACCAATTTTAAGATTGAGGGACGGGGACTCGGCAGTGCATTGATCTTAGAATTTTTGCTTTATTACCTGACAAAGCCGGAATATCAGCTAGTGGTTCGTGAAAAGATTTATTTGGACAATATGCTGGATTTATTTTAAATGTAACCATAATGCGGGAAGAGACATTATTATATTGCTAGGAATGCAGCGTAAAATTGAATGTCAGAAAGTTTATACCGTTAGGACTGTAGCGTAGGATCAAGTGGGAAGAAAGTTTGACAATTTGGTTAGTATATGCTAACTTGAGTAAGGCGTAAATGATGAATGCCAGACAGGCATACATCAAAATATGGAACGAGTCTTTGCAAGTGGTATAGGAGAAATTGTGATGAAAAAGCTGTTTTTTGAAATTGAACGAGACGGTTTCTATGGAACTTATTATGAAAATCCCACAGGATCTGATTGTACGGTCATTGGTTTATTTGGAGATGATCCAAATGATTACATGGCAAAGTGTGGGGCAAAATGGTTACATAAAAATGGAGTGAATGCTTTGTGCGTATCTCCCGGTAAGAAAAATTATAGTCATGTCAATAACCCGTTAGAAAGAATCGAGACAGCGATCAAATGGCTGCAGGCTAACGGCAATCGTAAAGTTGGCATTATGGGAATGAGCACGGCGGGGATGGATTCGCTGGTCGCAGCTTCTTATTTCCCGGATATTACCTTGACTTTTGCGCTTACAGCCAGTGATTTTGTATGGCAGGGATTTGAGCAGGGAAATAAAGATGGCTGCAAAGAATGGCCGATTCCAGAGACATCTACCCTTTCGTGGAAAGGAGAGCCGTTGCCTTACATGCCGTTTGTGTATGAACATCCGGTGTACTGGCAGAAGATTGAAGAGGAAACAAAAGGCTCCGGTGATATCGAGCGAAGCACTTGTTTGTTTATTGACTCCGAGAAGGCAAGAGAGCATACGGAAGAGGAAATGATCAAAGTCGAGAATATTAAAGGAAAACTTTTTCTTGTGGGTGCGGAGGATGATTCTTTCTGGGAAGCAGGAAAATATATACGCCGCATGGACCAACGATTAAAAGAGCGACCTCATACTTGTGAATATGTACCGCTTGTGTATGAGCACGGGACTCATTTTGTATTGCCGGAATCCATGCTCCGTATGGCATTGCCTGTAGGACTAAAATTTGTGCTGCGGTTTATTTTTAGAGCAGCCAAAGAATATCCGAAGGAGTGTGAGGCAACGAGAAAAGATATTGACAAAAAGCTTTCTGCGGCATTAAAAGAATGGCGGGCAGAGTAGTTTTTTTGAAGCTTGACAGAGACGTGTAGCATATATTTTATTGAATTATAGGTGATAAGGTGAATACTATGAAAGGTTGTTTTTTTGATGTATTCATTATAAAATAATTATAAGGAATTGATGTTTGAGGGGAGCAATCGCCATTTTGATCAAACTTTATGTATGGGATTAAGCATTACAGATGAGGATATTGATTCTCTCTGTCAATCTATGAAGGAACAGGCGGTCAAAAATGCAAATAATGAAGTTCAGAAAGAATCTGTGAAAGAGGTGGGAAGACAGCAGCTGCGTTCTTGGGGAATTCTTATAGAGCGTGATGGCAAAGATTATCCAACAAATGCCTATGCAATTTTAACAGGGGCAGGTGCATTTCATACTGCAACACAGTGTGGTGTGTTTAAGGGGTCGACGAAAGAGGTTTTTGTGGATCGACGGGAGTATGATGGCCCAATTTGGGAACAAATAGAGCAGGCTTTTCAATATGTTCTTCGAAATATTCATTTGGGAGCGAATATTGTCGGAATATATCGACAAGATGTTTATGAAATTCCGCCAGATGCTATTCGTGAGTTGATTATTAATGCGGCTGTGCATCGAAGTTATCTGGATCATGGGAATATTCAGATCGCAATCTACGATGATCGGTTAGAAATTACTTCTCCAGGCAAGCTTCCAATGGGGCAGACTTTGGAGCGAATGAAGGAGGGATATTCACAAATTTTATCGAAATAATAGTAACAGTCCAGATAATAGTAGTTATCCCGATTATGTGAGAGATCAGTTGGTGCTATACAATGAAATATCAGAGGAATGCCGGAGAACCGCCGGAAAACCGCCGGAGAATTGCCGAGAGGTGAGCAGGAACAAAAGATTTACCGATACGTTTTGGAAAATGCATATATCACAAGGGCACAAGTTATGACACTTCTTGATTTGAAACAACGTCGGGCTAGAGAGATTTTGTTCAATATGATAGAGGATGGTTGGTTAAGAAAGGAGGGCGCTTCAAGAAGTACGATTTACGTGCTTAATACAACAGAAAAGTAACTTTAGTATTAACATAAAGGTAAGGGCAGTCGATTCAGCAATTATGAAAAATGTAAAAAGAGAGTTGACCATAGAAAAAAACTATGGTCAACTCTCTTTTTTTTGTATTTTGCAAAGATTCCTATGCTGCCTATAATAGCTTTGTATATGTGATGCAATGAAAGGAGAACAAGATGAGTAATTTGAAAACACCTTTTAGATACGATTATGTCGGAAGCTTTTTGAGACCTGCAAAGTTAAAGAAAGCAAGGGCAGATTATGAGGCTGGAACAATCAGTGCAGAACAGTTGAAGAGCGTAGAAGATGAGTGCATTATACAACTTGTCAACAAAATAAAAGAGCTTGGATATCATGTGATCACAGATGGAGAGTTCAGAAGAGCAACATGGCATTTGGATTTTATGTGGGGATTTCAAGGGATCGAACATAAAAAAACAGTAGATGGAAATACCACGTTTGATGCGGAAGCTGCCATGATTGACGATACCTATATGGTTGGAAAAATTTCCGTAAAGAATCACCCATTTGTTGAACATTTTAAATTTGTAAAGGCACTGGAAGATGAAAATACCGTTGCCAAACAGACAATACCATCTCCGGGACAGTTTTATGCTTATTTTACCGGAACACAGCTTTTGGAAGACACTTTGAAAATATACGGCACAGAGGAAGCATTTGCTGAGGATGTCATTAAGGCTTACGGTGAGTTTATCAAGGAACTTTATGAGGCTGGCTGCCGAAATCTGCAGTTTGATGACTGCGTATGGGGTGGCATGGTAAACCCAGAGTTAGCGGTTGAACTTACGGGCAGAAAAGGAGAGGCGTTAGAGAAATATAAGAGAATCATCCTAAAACTTAATAATGATGTTGTGGCAGAAGCACCACAGGATCTTACGATTAATACACATGTGTGTCGTGGTAATTATCACTCAACATTTTTCAGTTCAGGTGCATATGATGGTGTGGCGGATCTGTTGTTTGGGGAAGAAAATGTCAATGCCTATTACCTCGAATTTGATGATGAGAGATCTGGTGGATTTGAGCCGCTTGCAAAAATATCAGGGGACAAAAAAGTGGTTTTGGGACTCATTACCACCAAGAAACCTGATCTGGAAAATAAAAAAGCAATTGTAGAGAGAATTAAGCAGGCTGCGCAATACGTTCCATTGGATCGTTTATATCTTAGTCCACAGTGCGGATTTGCATCATGTGAGATTGGAAACAAACTCACAGAGGGAGAACAGTGGGCAAAGCTTAAGCTGGTAAAAGAAATTGCAGAAGAAGTTTGGAAATAGCAATAAGAGGGCTGTGATATCGTATCACAGCCCTCTTATTGGGATGTGGCTTCTGTGACTGGGGAAAATGCTTCTGCGTTTTTGCCGAGCAACTGGTCACGCTTAAAATTTTCCCGCAAGAGCAGGAGCTGGATCAGGACCAGTGTAATATGAAAAAGAATCGTTGTAGAAGGATAATGGTTCATTTGGTATAATTTTGATGCAGTCATCAAGAAGTTGTTCTTTGTAAATCAGTATGTAGATATGATACTGAAAGGACAACAACATTTATAATGGGGGAAATAGAGATGAAAATTGACAGAATACTTGGAATTATTATTTATCTTTTTAATCATGATAAGGTTTCAGCGAAAACTCTAGCTGAAAAATATGATGTATCGGTTCGGACGATTCAGCGTGATATGGTGAATATTGCGTCTTGTGGCATACCTATTTATTCGGATAATGGAAAAAATGGTGGTTATTCTATTTTATCAACATATAAACTGAAAAATACAAATATTAAAAATGATGAACAACAGATGATTATTAAGGCACTGGAAACTTTATCCACTTCCTATACGAATCATACATTGGATTCAATCATTGAAAAATACAATTCCATTATCGGAAAAGAAGGTGGACAAAGAATTTTTTGGGATTTTGGTGTTACAAAAGAGAATCAACAGGTTCAAAATGTTAATAAAACATTGGAACAAGCGATAACAGAGAAGAAATATATTTCTTTTCACTATAGAAATGCCAGTGGAAAAGAATCTGATCTGACAGTAGAACCTTTAGCAATACATTATAAATGGTATGCATGGTATCTTTTTGCGTATCGTGATGAAAAGGAGCAATATTATACTTTTAAGGTTGCACGAATGAAAGATGTTGAAATATTAAATAAAAAATCCATGACAGATCATGGAGATATCGAAGAGCGTATGAAAGAAGTGGAAGAGATTGTTGGGATTCCGGACGATCAAAGAGCATTTGCAATCTTTCCACTTGGATATCCGGCAGAAGAAAGAGCGCAGCAAGACAGATTTGATGAAAGCAGGATTCATTTTGATGCGTAGAAGCTCTGTGAAAATGTTTAGGTAAAACATAAGAAAGCAGGACAGATATTTGATATCCTTATTCCTGAAAATGGGAAAAAAGTGATAGATGATATCTGTCCTGTTTGTGTATACGATGAGCCAAGTGCAGATCGAGTAGGGGGTCAGCCTACTCGATGATTACGACACAACCGGCGTCAGAAACTCCTTGATGTAATAAAGTGCTGCGCCGATTGCTGGTGTGTATTGTCCGTGATTCCCTACCAGAAGCTGATCTTCGGTCATCTGAAAGAGAGAACTTTCATTGACTTTATTTAGCAGATACTGCATATCCGCATCCAGAAAATACGGTGCAAGATATCCACTGATGATTACCGGACTGTCGATCACAAGGTTCAGATTACGGATTGCAAAAGCAAGGT
>ERZ773194.1106-NODE-1106-length-31387-cov-12.923561_pt1 | contig 31387 bp, 28 predicted proteins | sample MGYA00511240_ERZ773194 | MGnify/ENA primary metagenome ERZ773194 (study PRJEB29015, sample SAMEA2737774) | human gut metagenome | biome: human gut; feature: human-associated habitat; material: faeces | place: China | collected 2012 ... | reverse complement strand
CCCCGGTGACCGGAGAGGACGCAGTGGGTGCTCTCCCCGCCCACCGGCAGGCTGGTCCATTCCAGATGGCCCACGGCCACCTGCAAAACGGTGTCCTCCGTGCCGTGGTAAATGGGCAGGCTCACGTCAATTTCGGGAATCTCGATATAGCCCATGATCCCCTGACCGGAGATGTCCAGCAGGCTTTCGTATTCGGCCTTCTGCTCCTGGGAGAGGAGGAAGCTGTTGCTGCGGTTGAGCAGGTTCCGGTTATAGGCCCTGGCGGCGTCCCAGATGGCATCATAGCTGGCGTTGTCGAGAGCGGCCACGTTTTCGGCGTAGGTGGTAATGGCCTTGGTCTGGTGGAGTGCGTTCCAGTAGTCACTGACGGTGGGGTACAGCAACAAGGACAGCCCTATCAGCAATATGAAAAGCAAAACAATGGTTGACAGATGTTTTCGCATACAGGGTTCTCCTTGTGGCTGCGTGCCGGGGAGGAAGGCTCCCCGGCACGGGTTTTGAGGGTATCGCAGAAACGGCTCCGCGGCAGTGCCCCGGTTAGATCTCGCTCTGGCTCATGCGCTTCTTGGTGACCAGCAGCACCCCGGCCCCAACGACCAGGACAGCGCCCAGTACATAGAAGATGGTGGTGCCCATGCCGCCGGTGGAGGGCAGCTCGGTACCGGCCTTGTTGACAACAACAACGGCGGTTGCGGCGATGGTATCAATATCGACCTTAACCTCAATTGTTTTTTCAGTTTGCGTATTAGTGGTATTGCCGTTTTCGTCCAGATACACGGTGGTATGCGTGGAGGTCTGACTGGTCTTGACAGCTTCGACAGTGACAGGGGCAGTCAGCTTGTTATAGCCGGCAGGAGCTGTGACCTCCTTAATTTCATAGGTACCGGATTTAACACCCTTCACAACGATCACGCCGCTGTCAGGTGTGGTGATCTGGTTCGTAAGACCTTCGCCAGCGGTGGTACCGGCATAGATGTAAGCGCCGTTGGCGTCAGGAGTAGTCTGCACATAGAACGGGAACTCGAACACAGCGCCGGGCAGGTTTTTGCCCTTATCGCTGACCTTCTTCAACGCAATGGCATAGGTGAAGATGGTTTCCTCAATTTCTACCTTGTCGTCGGGCCCAGGCTCATTGCCGCCCTCAGTAGTCCACGTTACAGCGACCTTGTTGGTGTTGCCAGCGCCATCAATGGTGGCCTTGTCAGTTACAACAGCGGTGTAGGTGATGGTGACGGTAGCACCATTGTCATGCAGGAACTTGCTATTGGCCTCGTCATACCAGTCAATGACGATCTTCTTATCAGCAAACTGGGCAGTGACATCAGCCTGGTCTTTGGTGGTTGTGCTGTCGCCATCATTGTCTACAATGATGCTGGTGACAGTCACATTGGACAGGAACTCGGGCAGGGTATCCTCGATGGTATAGGAAACGATTTTCTTTGCATCCGTACCAGCGCCATCATAATTGGAGGTCTTGAAACGAACGGTATAGGTGACCGTGTCGCCAATGGAGACATTATGCTCAGAGGCAGTTTTACTCAACTCTGTAGGTTTAGAACTATTCTTGTCAAAAATGGTAACACGTGGCATTGTTGAATCAACGCTGATAACCGAGTTACCCTGAGTAGTAGTCACAACATAATAGCCATACGCCAGTCCGTTAAAGTTCAGGGCTGAGCCGTCACTTTCGGCCGTTGCAGTTGCTGTTGCATCTGCCGTCCAATCCTTCAGGGCAGTTTTCAGCCCATCACTCATATTCTCCCCTTGTTTGGCCGCCGGAGTAGCGCTGATATAGCCATTTTCATCCGCAGTGAAATAAGTATTCAGGCTTTCGGGAACTGTGCCGGTGTAAGCGATACTGTTGCCGTCCTCGTCCTCGTGCACGGTCGCGTTAAACAGTTTGTAGATGGTGTAGGTTTCGCCCTTTGCGGCGTTGGAAATGGTAATGGAGCCTGTGCCATCCGTACCCGCTACATCTTGGGCAAAGGCTGTGACGGCCAGGGCGAAGACCATGACCAGGGCCAGCAGGAGACTGGCGAGCTTTCTTGTGCATTTCATTTTTTGTGCTCCTTCTTTCATCGTAATTTCGAATTGGAATGGTGGCTTTCCGCGTATCAGGAAGATGCTTCATCCTCCTTTCGGCGCTTGCAATGGATATACATCAGGGTCGCCGCGCCGAAGATCAGCGCCAGGCCGCCTGCGGTATAAGAGGTTGTCCCGGCCCCGCCGGTGTCGGGAAGCTCGTAGCCCCAGGAGATGTCGCGGACGGTCACCGAAAGCACCTTCGGGTCGGTGCCGCTGACGGTCAGGAGCGTTCCGGTTTCCCCGGTTTGTGTCAGCGTTCCGTCCGGGTTCTCCGTGGCCGGGTAAAGCGTCGCGTCCTCGTCCCTGACCACCAGAATCCAGGGGCCTGCCGTCATGTAACCTGACGGTGCCCGCGTCTCACGCAGATCGTAGGTGGTATTGCGCCGTATGCCGGTAAAGGCCGCAATGCCGTCTTTACCGGTGGGGATTTTCACAGAGGTCTCTTGCCCCTGTTCTTTCAGGGTGAACTCTGCGCCTTCCAGCTTTTTCTCGGCGTCCACGCTGTCCGTCTTCGTGATTTGCAGATTCAGTTGGGTGATCATGGTGTTGGTAAAGGTGTCTCCCTCCATCACCAGGGAATAAGACCCATCCGAATTGGCCCCATGCCCAACCGCGTCCCCGGTCTCCGTGGAGCCGGTGTCGGCGGCGGTGTTCGACAGGACATTACCGTCAGCGTCGAACAGAGCTTCTTTTCCCGGTGCATAGGGGACATTTGTAATATCCTTTGTTTTCTTCGCATCAGAACCAATGTTGAAAACATAATTGTATATACCCCTTCCGGTAACAGGAAGGTCGTAATAGTAAGAGCCGTCCGTATCATCCTTGTTCATCTGTATTCCCGGCCATTGTGTAAGCGGATTATTCGGATCGGCCCATACGTGCATGTGCAGGTTTTCCCAGCCTTCCTCCTTCTTAAAGCGAACCCTGAACGTCCCCGTCTGGGAATCCCCCCCAGAGCCGGAGGAACCGCCGACTTCTTTGCCATCGACAGAAACAGACTCCACATAGTAGCTTGTGAACTTCACATCCAAAAGGGAAATGGTTCTCTCCTTAATTGTCACCTGAATCGTATGTTCCGTTGAATCATAGGTGACATCCGTACGGTCACCCTTGATCTCGCTGAGCGTGTAGGTATAGACTCCGGCCTTAGGAAACTCTATGTCTTGAAACGTAAATTCACCGGTAGTACCATCGGCTGTTGCCGTTCTGACATCCGTGTCAGTGCTGCCTTTCAGCTGGAACTGGAACTGGAAGTCCGCCAGCCCCTCCTGCCGTACGCCGTCCTTGACCAATGCCTTGGTGCCGGTAATGTCCAGTTCCGGTGTGGCCGTTACAACCTTTCCCTTCGGGTCGCCCAGAATCAGGCCGCCGTTGGTCATAATGCCGCCGCCATGAACGCCGGAACTGTTGCCGGTGATAATGACCCTCGCGGCACTGACTGCTTGGCCCTTGGCGGTGTCATCTGGGTTTGCAGTTAATCCGAACAGATACTTTGCAGCCGCATAGCCGGTCCTGCCGATGGAAACAGGCTTCTCGTCACAGCTTCCCTTCCAGTTCGCCGCCCCGCTGCCAGCCATCAGACCGGTGACAAGAGAAATAGGCTCGTTTGCACCATTGCTATTACGGACACAGAAGTAATCCTGGTAGCCATTGTTCATCATAAAGACTGGACTTTTTTGCGCCAAAGAGCGATCATAATCTTTGCCGTTACCACCGACAGACATTTGTGTGCCGGAAGCCTCATTCCCGTAAATGGCCGCACCGTCTTCATTGACGATCAGGGTCTTGCCCGTAGGGCAGGCACCCACACCGCCGCCAAAGCCGCCCGCTTTATTGTTCGTGATCAGCGCATCCATGACTGACAGATGGCCACCTTCCTGCACGAAAATACCGCCGCCGCCCCAGTCGTCCGTGGTAAGCGTTTTGTTATTGGTAATATATACTTTTCCCTCTGTTCGAATCACGCCGTAGGTACCGCCGTTGTCACCGCCGCCGATACGAAGGCCGCCGCCCTCGCCATATTGGGCGCAGTTAGCGGCAATGGTGCCGCCGGTCATCTTAAAATTGACTCCACCATCCCCTGCATAGTAGCCCGCATAAATGCCGCCCCCTGCCAGAGTGGAAAAGTTGCCGGTCACATAGCCGCCGGACATCTCCATGGTAGAACCGTTCGCCAGAGCAATACCGCCGCCGCCGTGGGTGTTGTTCGTATCGATCGGGCAACCTGTACAATCACAACTCTTAGAGTTGTTGGTCACATAACCGTTGCTGGACAGTTTCAGCGTGCCGCTGTTGACATAGATACCGGCACCATCGTCGTCGTGTCCATTGAAGACCCCATTGCCCGTCACCGCACCGCCGGAGATGGTCAGCTCTCCGCCTACGACGTAGATACCGCCGCCGAAATTGCCACAGTTGGCCGCAACAACACCGCCCTGGATATTCACCGTACCTTTCACCGCACCGCTGCCGACGTAGATACCGCCGCCGGGCATGTCGTCACTGCCGCCGCCCACAATATAGCCGCCACTTACGTTCAGCGTACCGTCCTCCACATAGACAATATGTCTGACGCCGGTGCCTTGGAGTACACCGCTCTTTAGTTCCAATGTACCGCCGTTCTCAACCTTGATTACCTGATCAGAACCCTCCTTACACAGGATCTTTCCTGCGTTGGCGAGGGGGACTTTATGCTTTATCAGGGTTTCCGTGGTACCGGTGCCATTGGCCGTGGATTCTGTGATGTAATAGGTCAGGGTAGAACCGTCTTCACTCAGGCTTGCCGTATTGCCGTAAGGGTTGCTGCCGCCCAGGTCCACGGTCTCCTCCGAAGGGGCTTGCGAGTCCATAATGGTGAGCTTTGCACCGTATTGCACGACAAAGCACTGATGGTCCTTGCTGATGGTCAGGGTATGCCCGTTCAAGTCAATGGTGGTGTCCGTTGTAATGGTCACCTGGCCAATATTCTCGTCCGTCTGAACATCACCGGCCAGTGTAAACGTACCACCGGCTTGGAAAGCATCTTCCCCAATCGTACCCGTTAGCCCCCTGGCGGCCACAAGCGAAATCGCATATGTAGAGAAATGATCCGTCACCATAGCCACGTCGCCGGTTTCGGTTTTCTCCGCCTCCATGTCGGTGACTTCCTGGGCCTCCGTATCAATATGGTAAACCTTGGGATAAAGCCCCTGGGTATCCAGGCCGCTGAAGGTCACGGTGACGGGGCCTACCGGCTCGATCTCCTCCTCGCCGTGCCGCAGGGAAATGTCCAGCAGGAAGCGCTGCTCCGGCTCGGTGTCTTCCTCCGCCGGAAGCTGTTCCCGGATGGCCTTGCCCTGTTCCTCCGCCACCTCTGCCGCAGTCAGCGTGATCTCACTGACCGGGAAGGGCAGGGAGGCGCTGTCGCCGGTAACGGTCACGGTGATGCCGGTTTCGGTCTGCGCCGTCAGGGTGAATGCCTTCGCTTGCTCCGGCAGGCTGCCATAGTAGCCGAGGATCGTGGGATCCTCTAGAACGTAGGAGCGCTGCTGAACGGCGTTATCGGCATCTCCCGCAATGACGGTGATGCCGGAGGGCGCACCCTCCTCTCCTGCCGTAACCTCTGCCACAATGGCCACCCAGTCCGCAGTGCCGTCTCCGTCCCGGTCAAAGAACACCAGTTCTCCGGGAGCCGCCTCATGGGACTGGGCCGGTAAAAACGCGTCTGCCAGCGCCGCGGCCCAGCTGCCGCAGTCTTTGTCCGTGGGGATATTCTCTGCGCCCCCGTAGTGCAGGCAGAAGGCCGCAAACAGGGCGTTCCAGTCGCCGTAGGGATCGCCCTTCCAGGCGCCGTAGCGGGTATAGCCCATGGGGGTCTGCCCGTCTTCTGCCACGGCATAGTTTTTGGTACTCTCGGCATAGCCCAGCTGGCTTCTGGCAATGGCCAGGGCATCCAGCCGCCAGTCCCCGGTGAGGGTCACATTCCCAAAGGTCTGCTCCCAGATTTCCGCCGTCTCCACATCCGCTGTAGGGTCTGCGTAACAGGCCAGGCTGTGGGTATGCTCCTCCAGGGTGCAGGTCAGTTCTCCCTGCTCATCCCGGCAGCTTTCCCCATGGGTGTGGGGGCCTTTCCCGCAGAATACCGCTTCCTCCGGCTCGGTGGCGGTGCAAGCCTCGCTGTGGGTATGCTCCTCCATCCCGCAGGTCAGAACCTGATTCCAGGAATAACACGCGTCCGTGTGCTGATGGGCCGGTTCTTCTGTCTGACCGCAGATCAGCTGCCGGGATACTCCGTAGCACGCTTCCCCATGGACATGCCCCTGAGACTCCTCCTGACCGCAGATCAGATTGCCCTCCTGGTCATAGCATTCTGCTCCGTGTGTATGGCCGGTGCTTTCCGGCATACCGCACACCAGATCCTGGGTTTCCTGATAGCATTCTTCGGTATGGGTATGCTGAGGCTCTGTGGACTGGGTGCAGATCAGGTCTCCCTGCTCTGAGGTATAGCAGGCCTCTGTATGTGTGTGCTCCGGAATTTCGCACTGCTTTTCCAGCGTAATGGCTGGCAGGATCAGAGCATAGGTCGTGCAGAACACAACCGCTGCCGCCAGGCAGGCCATAACCTGATACCAACGCCGCTTGTGCCTATGGGCACTGGCATATGGCTCAGCATCCTGCAGGAGCAATTTATCCATCCGACAATTCCCTCCATCCTATTTCAGTTTTCCGAATTCGCGCAAGGGGAAAACCCGGAATACAATTTTTCCGACGATCTGTTCCTCCGACACACAGCCGATCTCCGTATGCCGGGAATCCACAGAGGTGGACCGATGGTCTCCCATACAGAAGTACCGATTATCCGGCACCTGATAGGGAAGCTCAATATTGCTGCCGCCAAGGGATTTCTCCGTCAGATAGGGCTCCTCCAGCAGTTTGCCGTCCACATAGACGTTTCCGCTTTCATCGATATCCACCCACTGACCGGGACCGGCAATGCAGCGCTTTACCAGGATTTTGTTTCCCAGATAAAAGGCCACCAAATCCCCCGGTTCAAACTCCGAGCCCTTCACCGAAACAACAATATCTCCTTCGTTCAACGTCGGCGTCATGGACCCTCCGTATATTTGCAGAACCGGCATCCAGATCGTAGCGACAAGAACGGCAACCGCCGCCACGACAATCAGCATGTAAAGGGTGCTGCGCAGAACAGCGCGGTATCGCGAACGGTACTTTACCCGCTTCAGCTCTGCTGCAAGCTGCTCCACGCTGGGGTAATCCACCGGCTCTTTCCGAATAGGTTTCATTTTGCGCTTCTGCTCTCCTCTACCATGCGGCGAATATTTCCCAGATACTCCCTGGCTGCTCTGTCTGCCGCCTCAAATACGCCGTTCAGCTGCAGGGCCGCCTCTGCCATGGAACCGGCACGGTCCTGAATGAGCTTCCGATCTGACAATTCCTTCCGGGCCTGCTGCAATTCCTCTGTCAGCCTTTCGTTCTCTATTGTCCGTGTGATCAGCATTTCAAGCAATTCCCTGCGGCTGAGTCTGCGCAGTTCCTTTTCCGTCATAAGCTTCTCCTCTTTCTCATGGTCACTGGATCTTTCAGAACACTTTGCTTTGTGCGAACTCCTGAAAACAAGCCAATCTTGTATGAATCTTTTACGCGGCCGCACAAATACACAACAAAACCTTTCGGGCAGTATTATATCACTTCCGTTTTTTAAAGTCCACTTTTCCCAGGCATTTTTTAATAAATAACCATTGTTTTATGAAATGCGCTATATTTCATGCTCAAAATTTGTGCAGTTTGCCGCGTAAAATTTCGCCTGTTTTGCATTTTCTGCAAATCTCGTCAGGTATATCATTGTGTGGCAAAACCCGGATGTTAAACTGAAAGACGGGACAAAGTCCATACCAGGACGAATGCGAGCGGGTAGAAGTAGAGCGCAAATTCAGCCTGGGAAAGCGGAAATGTGGAATGGGTCTGGTGACGGCGAAGCTGGAAGATACAGCTGCGCATGTGGTTGCTCTGTCCATTCTGCTGCTGAATCTGCGAAAGATTCAGTACGCTTTTTTACAATTTCTGGATTGGCTGCTCGGCTTTTTGCAACCGTGCGAAAAACTGAGGGTTGTTCAGTAGACATTAAATAGCTACGGGCACAAACGGAAGAAAAACGTTTGTGCCCGTCGTTTTGCGTTGTCATGTGGAAGCGGCTGGGGCAAAGCCCCAGGCAAGCCTATGCATCTATGCAATTGAACTGCCGCGTACCGAACGGTGCGCCTGGCGATGTGGGAGGCTGCCGTGAAAATCGAGCTTATGCTCGGTTATGCAGCTCTCGCCCCCCGTCTGCCTTTTTCACAATGGGAAGCCACAATTCGCAGTAGCGGGAGTTGTTCAGCGGTTCGTTGCCTTCTTCCCAGTACCAGTGGATCACGCCAATTTCGGGGGCTTCCCGCAGCTCGTATCCGGATGTGGGAAGCCATTCCGATACCGCTCTGCGGTGCAGTTCGTCTTCCAGATCGCAGGGGAATTTGCAGCGCTCTGTTTCGCACACCAGATACTGTCCTGCCGGAATTTGCAGGTGCTCAAATTCCTTTGCCATTTCTCCCAGGTCTTCGTCAAAATCCCTGAGCACAATCTGGGGCAGCTGCTTTGCAAAGAAAAAGTCGTATCCATCGGGAGAAAAATTGGTCATCACTTCATAGATATCCACAAATTCCCGGGACATCCCCTCCAGCATATACTGCAGCGCCCGGGTCTCACAGGCAAAGTAGTGATCCTGCGCCTTTCGGTCGTTGGGATTGCCGCAGAAACGGCGCTTGTATCCGGTCAGCAGCATGGCCGGTTTCTCTTCGATTCTGTAATTCATAACGTTACCACCCTCCAAAGATACTTTAATGGACAGGCGGGAAAAGGATTTCAGCTGTACGCCGCTGCTGCGCGCCTGCGACGGCGTAACGCCGTGAAACTTCTGGAATGCTCTTGAAAAGCTTTCCGGGGTGTCGTAGCCATACTTGTAAGCCACATCGATGACCTTGCCCTTTCCGGAGGCCAATTCAGTACCGGCGAGGCTCAGTCTGCGGCAGCGGATATATTCGCCCAGGGTATAGCCGCAAAGAATGCTGAACACTCTTTGAAAGTGGAAGGAAGAAGAAAAGCTCTGTTTTGCGATTTCTTCGTAATCCAGTTCTTCAGTGATGTGTGCTTCCATATAGTCGATGGCGTTTTGAATACCGGTGATCCAGTCCATAGGATTCCCTCCTGTCGAGTTCCATTCTAGCATAGATGCGGCGGCTTCTCCCGACATTGTATGCGATTCGGTGACAGGGAAGGCCCGCGCGGTGCGCTCGTTCAGCCCGTTTCCGGAGAGACCTGGCCTGGTTGTTGCCATTTTACGACCGAATCTGCTGCGCGTCAAGTACGATCGAGGGATAAGCAAAAGGCAGGGACGAAAAATCCCTGCCTTGGTGTTTGGTACGGAAGCTGCAGCGGAAAGTCGGACGCGGGCGTTTATCCCAGCACCAGCAGCAAAAACAGAAAATATTTTTCTCCCAGTTCCTATTATACCACACAGCCCTTGCAATAGAAAAGCACCTGCTCGATCCAATGAGCAGGTGCTTTTCAAGCCTTTATTTTTCCAGGATCACAGGACACTGGGCGGTGACGGCGGTTTGGATGAGCTTGGCGGCATCCTCGGGGGAGAGGAGCAGCTGCTCGCCGCTTTGCATATTTTTCACGGAGCACAGGCCCTTTTCAATCTCGTCCTCTCCAAGAAGAACGGCATAGGGGACCCCCAGCTTGTTGGCGTAGGCCATTTTCTGCTTGAATTTCTTCTGCTCGCCATACAGCTGCACCCGCAATCCGGCGGAGCGCAGGGTTTCGGCCAGGGCAATGGCCGGGGCCATGTCGGCGGTCATGGGCAGCACCAGGGCATCCGCCGGGGCGCTGGGCAGGGCGGGATTCAGCAGACCCTGCTCGTCCAGCACATAGAAAAGCCGGGTCAGACCGATGGAAATGCCCACGCCGGGCAGGGGCTTGTCGATGTAGTAGCCCGCCAGATTGTCATACCGGCCGCCGGAGCAGACGGAGCCGATCTCCGGGTGGTCAAGCAATGTGGTTTCGTAGACCGTGCCGGTATAGTAGTCCAGACCGCGGGCAATGGTCAGGTCCACGGCGAAATTCTCCTCGGGAACGCCGAAAGCGGAGAGGTTGGCGGTGACGGCCTTCAGTTCCGCAAGGCCGGTGTCGAAAATCTCGCTCTTACCGGTATAGCCCTCCAGAGCGGCAATGACCTGGGCGTTGGTGCCGCGAATGGCGATGAAGCGCAGAATGTCGTCCGCCTGGGCTTCTTCCAGACCGCAGTCCTCCAGGAGGATGGTCTTCACCTTGTCGGGGCCGATCTTGTCCAGCTTGTCCACGGTGCGCATGATGTCGCCGCTCTTCTCGGCCAGACCCAGCATATCATAGAAGCCGGTGAGGATTTTCCGGTTGTTGACCCGAATCTGGAATCGGGTCAGGCCGAAGCCCCGGAAGACCTTGTAGATAATGGCGGGGATTTCCGCCTCATTGAGAATATCCAGCTTTCCGTCGCCGATGATGTCGATATCCGCCTGGTAGAATTCCCGGAAGCGGCCTCTCTGGGCTCGCTCACCCCGGTAGACCTTGCTGATCTGGAAGCGGCGGAAGGGAAAGGCCAGCTCATTGTAGTGCAGGGCAACGTATTTGGCCAGAGGCACGGTCAGATCGAACCGCAGGGCCAGATCGCTGTCGCCCTTGGTGAAGCGGTAGATCTGCTTCTCGGTTTCGCCGCCGCCCTTGGCCAAAAGGATCTGGGCATCCTCAATGGCGGGGGTATCCAGGGGGGCAAAGCCGTAGGAGGCGTAGGTCCTGCGGAGGATCTCCATCATTTTTTCCAGCTTGATCTGCTTATCCGGCAGCAGTTCCATAAAGCCGGAAAGGGTGCGGGGTTTGATCATATCCATAAAGTAAATGTCTCCTCAGAATTTTGTCTTGCTGTGGACCATTTCACGCCAGTCCAGGTCGCCCCGCTGCAGGCCCAGGATGAACATCTCGGCGGAAGCCAGATTTGTGGCAATGGGGACATTCTGCTTGTCGCAGTGGCGGATGGTCTCGATCATCTGGGCGTCGTCCCAGGGGTCGGTGGTGTTGGGGTCGGTAAAGAGCAGCACCAGGTCGATCTCGTTGTAGGCGATGCGGGCATTGATCTGCTGGTGGCCACCCTGCTTGTGGGAAAGCAGCAGGGTGATGGGCAGACCTGTATTGTCCGCAATCAACCGCCCGGTGGTAGCGGTGGCGTAGAGGCTGTGCTTCTGAAGGACGCTCTTGTAGGCCGTGCAGAACTGAACCATCAGTTCCTTCTTTTTGTCATGGGCCAGAAATGCAATATTCATACAGGTCACTCCTTATCTTTTGTCATAGTTTTATGGGGGCGGTGATCCCCTCCAGCCGGTCTGCAATGCGCCGGAAGGCCCGGGCGGCGGGGCAGCGCCTGGCATAGGCCAGCACCGGTACCCCGAAGGCTGCGGCAAGGGTGATATTGGGGTCTTCCGGGACAACCCCTGCCAGAGGGGTCCCGGTGGTGTCCATAATATCGTCAATGGTCAGCCGGACGGTGGAGAGCATCTCCTCGTCCACACGGTTGACAATGAGACGGACGTTTTTCTTTCCCTCCAGCTCCAGCAGGTCGCTGACCCGGGCGGCATCCCTTACGGCGGCAGGGCCGGAGCCCGTGACCAGCAAGAACCGGTCGACCCACCCGCTGGTGAGCCGGAACCCGGCGTCGACCCCTGCGGGCGCATCCAGGAACACAAACTCAAACTGCTGCCGGGCCTCCAGAAGCATCTTCCCGAAGGGCTCCGGGTCAATTTTCTCCACAGGGGTGTTCATCGGGGCCGTCAGGAAGAAGAGACTGTCATATTTGGGATGGCGGCAGGCATCTGAGAGCGCATAGCTCCCCTGGCACACATCCAGGAAGGAAAGGGAAGCGCAGTCGGACATGCCCAGAGAGATATCCAGATTCCGCAGCCCTACATCGCAGTCGATGCACAGCACCTTCCGGCCCTTTTCGGCCAGAGCGGCGGCGAGCCCGGCGCAGACGGAGGTTTTGCCCGTGCCGCCCTTGCCGGAGACAATGGCATAGAGCTCTCCCATGCGATTTTCCCTCCAACATAGTTTAAACCATTATAAAGCCAAAACGTACAAAAATCAATAGGAAAAATGCCATTTCAGAAAACCATTTCATCACATTGCATAAAATTCTCTTATGGACACAATGGGACTATTTGCAAAAAAATGGTTGCACCTAAGGGGGATGTGCGCTATAATAGAGACGAAAAAATGGGCTTCGGCTCATGAATTGGAGGAATATTTCATGTTTGATGCAATGATCGAAACTCTGAAGGCCAATCCCCGGAAGATCGTCTTTACTGAGGGCCACGATGCCCGTATCCTGGAGGCCACCGCTCGTCTGGTTGAGGGCGGCTTCCTGACCCCCATCCTCATCGGCAATGTGGACGAGGTCAAGGCCAATGCTGCCAAGGGCGGCTTCAACATCGAGGGCGTGGAGATCATCGACCCCGCTACCTATCCCGAGATGGACAAGATGGTGGACAAGATGGTGGAGCTCCGCAAGGGCAAGATGACCCCCGAGGACTGCCGCAAGGCTCTGTCCAAGGGCAACTACTTCGGCACCATGCTGGTGAAGATGGGCTATGCCGACTCCCTGCTGGGCGGCGCTACCTACTCCACTGCCGATACCGTCCGTCCCGCTCTGCAGCTGGTGAAGACCAAGAAGGGCGCTCATCTGGTGTCCTCCTGCTTCATCCTGGTCCGCGGCGAGGAGAAGCTGGCCATGGGCGACTGCGCCATCAACCTGAGCTATGAGGACAGCGTAGACAAGGAGGGCAACGTCACTCTGACCGCTGCCCAGAAGCTGGCCGAGGTGGCCATTGAGTCTGCCCGTACCGCCAAGGTCTTCGGCATTGACCCCAAGGTTGCCATGCTGAGCTTCTCCACCAACGGCTCCGGCAAGGGCGGCACCGTCAAGCTGAGCCACGATGCCACCATCGTCGCCAAGGAAATGGCTCCTGAGCTGGCCATCGACGGCGAGATGCAGTTCGACGCCGCTGTGGCTCCCGAGGTTGGTCAGCTGAAGTTCCCCGGCTCTCCCGTGGCCGGTCACGCAAACACCTTCATCTTCCCCAACATTGAGGCCGGCAACATCGGCTACAAGATCGCCCAGCGTCTGGGCGGCTTCGAGGCCTATGGCCCCATCCTGCAGGGCCTGGCAGCGCCCATCAACGACCTGTCCCGCGGCTGCAATGCCGACGAGGTCTACAAGATGGCAATCATCACCGCTGCAATGGTGTAATTTGATTTTCTGAGGAAAACAGGGACTGCTGCAAACGCGGCAGTCCTTTTTTATGCCCCGGATGATCTCCGATGGGGCTGTCCTTGAACGTTTTCCGGGCGGGTCATTGACCCGCCCGGAAAACGTTACTGGAATTGCTTGCTGATGTCGAAAACATGGGACATGGTTGCGGCAGTGAGCGTCTGTCCGTCCAGAGTGGCGCTGGCGGAATAGTACCAGGAGCCCAGATTTTCAATGGAGAACAGCACCTGCACGCCACCATGCCAGACGGAATTATCCGCCTCGTAGATCGCAGGAGCGGGGCTTTCGTTTCCCTCGGTACGCTGAAGTTTGACCTGGGGCTGGATCAGTTTTTCGGCAAATTCCGGAACCGGAACGATGGATCCGTCGGCATCCGTTTTCCAGACGCAGGGGAAAACGGTCCGTTCGCTCATATCTCCGGCGGCGATGCCAAAGCTGTCCGAAAGCGTGTGCTGATATCCGGCGGGGATGTTTTGATGAAGTGTACCGAAGAAGTATTCTTCTTCCGTGCCGTCGCCGTCCAGGTCATAGGTAAAGGCTGTGGTAAAGCCCTGATTGACGGCAGGTGCGGTGTCCTCAGACAGCGGAAGCTGTGTCCGAATCGGCTCGGAGGCCGGCGGCTCGGTGCCCTCCGGGGTGACTGCGGCGGCTTGTGTACCGGCTTCCGGAACCTCCGGAAGGGCAGCCGCTTCAACAGAGGGCGCAGTCTCGCCCTGCACCGGTCTCGGCCGGGAGGCACCGAAAATCCCCAGCGTCAGGATCGCAGCTGCGGAGACCCCGGCAACGGTAAGCCACAGCCTGCGGCGTTTCCGATAATGGAGCCGCCGGAGGACGGCTGCGCGCAGCTCTGCCGCTGTCTGATAGCGCTTGTCCACATTTACTTCAATGCACCGTTCGATGACGGGACGGAACGGCCCCGCCGCCAGGGCCCGGGAGGGGTGCTGCCCGATGAGCATTTCGTTGAAGGTCACACCGGCGGCGTAAAGGTCGGCGCGGGCATCCGTCTGGGAAAAGCCGTATTGCTCCGGCGCGGCATAGCCGGTGGTGCCCATGATCCGCGTGTCGCTGTTGTGAGTCGGGTTGGATATCCGGGAGACATCAAAGTCGATCAGCACCAGCTCACTGCCCCGCAGAATCAGGTTTTCCGGTTTGATATCCCGGTGGACGATTCCGGCCTGGTGCAAAACGGTGAGCGCGTCGCAGAGCTGGCAGATAATATCTGCCGCCTCCGCCTCCGGCAGGAAGCCCTTTTCCAGAAGGAAGGCCAGCGTATCGCCGGCTATAAACTCCTCTACGACGGCGGTCCGGTCTCCAACCTCCTGCACCTGGTAGATCTGGGGAAGGTGCGGGCAATGGAGCTGTGCCAGCTTTTGATACACGTCTCCCTTTCCTTCAAATTCCCGGTAGATACGGCGCTGACCGCTTTCGCGGTCCCTGGCCAGATAAATGCAGCTGTGTCCTGCGGATTTCAGCTGCTTCTCAAGCCGTATGGATTCTAATTCAATCACGACAAGTCCTCCGATGACAGCTTAAATGATACGAAAGTATTATAGCAAGCGACCAAATCCTTGTAAAGGTCGAACGGTATGAGAAAAAGAAGAAAAAAGCCGGACCGGAAGTCAACTTTGTTTCCATAGCCCGACCTTTCTAAAATACTATTTAATCAAACTGTTTTTTTGCAAGTAATTGATGTACTTCTGCTAAACTGTTATTCATAGCCAAACCTCAACCTCCTTGTGCTTAGAGTATATGAAGTTTTGGCTTTATCTTGTAGTTTGCGAATATCCGTATAAATAGAAAAAACCCTTTGGGAAAAGAATTTCTCCTCTCTCAAAGGGCAAGTTGGCAAACTGGAATTTGACAAGTACCTTATAGCTTCATATTTTCAAACCTATTATATCAATTTTTTCTTGATTTAATCATAAAAAATGCTATACCAGCAACTATTATGTATCCGAACAATGAAATAACAGATGATTCAATTCCAAATTCTCCACCTGTGATGGCGAAATCTTTTGAATTAAGTACATATGTCATTATAGAATATTTATCCATTTTTTCCCCAATAGCTAATCCTCCACCAATAATCACAACGTTCCAGATAGCATGAACTATTCCACTATTCCAAACTGAACCACTTTCTATTGCAATCATCGAAAACATAACGCCTACCATCGTTCCGGCGATAATTACTAATAAACAACTGCCTATTGAAAAATCCTGTCCAAGAACATGTACAATACCAAATAACATTGATGGAACAATTACAGCCACCTTAATATTCCATCTTTTCTTTAATGCATTAAGTATAACTCCTCTAAACACCATTTCTTCAACAAATCCAGCCGCTATTCCGGTAAATGCAACCCCTGCACTTAAAGTATTGAACATCTGATTTCCATTCATATTTGAGGATACATACTTGCCGTTGAATAGTAAAAGATAACTTCCTTTTATAACAAATGGTAATAATACAGCTATTAAAATCCATCTTATTTTAATAGCAAATTTAGGCATTCCGAAATCCGAAGTCGGCAGTTTAATAATTTTGCTAATAAACATTTTCAGAATAAGATATGTCAATCCAGCATATATAATTCCAGCGATAATATTACAAATGCCAGTTGGAATTTTTATTATAACAAACATACTTGCAATGGATTGTGCAATAATCTGTGTGATTATTAAAATAAATATGGCAACAAATGATGTGCTAATTGCTTTTTTTGTACTCATTTTATTTCTCCTTTATAACTTTCGATTTTCTCAATTCTCCAAACTTGAAGTTATCAGTGCTTATCTTTTAGAAAACAGCCAGCTACAGCGACGCCAAATCCAAGAACACCTAGGACATATCCAAAGAAATTATTTGTTGTCACAGCAATTCCTAAAAGTATTGTTGCAATCCCTAATAACTCAATCTTAATTCCTTTCATAGCAAACCTCCGTTGCAAATCCTGATTTGTATTTCTGTTTGTTTTAAAAATGGGCAACTCCGATTGGAATTGCCCACTCATTGCACGAATTATGCGATTTTTTCTTGCTTGCACTTAATTTTGCATCAAATGATGTAAGCTTGATGTAAATCGCTGTTTTTTAATTTTTTATCAAATGAAGTACGTCCCGTCTATTTGGTTAAACGGTACATCATTACATCAGCTTAATACATCTTTGCACCAGCCGGAATGTGGTTATCCAGCATCAGAAGGTGCAGCTTCTCTTCGCCCTCTTCGTGGTGGACAGCGCTAATCAGCATTCCGCAGGAATCGATGCCCATCATAGGTCTGGGGGGCAGGTTGGTGATAGCGAGAAGGGTCTTGCCTACCAGCTCTTCGGGCTCATAATAGGCATGAATACCGGAGAGAATCACCCGATCTGTGCCCGTTCCGTCGTCCAGGACGAACTTTAGCAGCTTCTTGGACTTCTTGACAGCCTCGCACTCCTTGACCTTCACAGCGCGGAAGTCGGACTTGCTAAAGGTTTCAAAGTCTACGTAGTCCGCGAACAGAGGCTCGATCTCCACCTTGGAGAAATCGATCTTTTCTTCAACCACAGGGGCGGCAGAAGCTACAACGGGGTCAGTCTCGGCGTTAGCCTTCTGCTCATCGGCCTTCTTCTTTTCCAGGTCCGTGGGCTTCATGGTCGGGAACAGCAAAACGTCCCGGATGGAGGCAGAGTCGGTCAGCAGCATGACCAGACGGTCAACGCCGAAGCCAAGACCGCCCGTGGGAGGCAGGCCGTATTCCAGGGCGGTGACGTAGTCGTAGTCCACCTGGGCACGGGACGCGGGGTCCACGGCCAGACGGTCAGCCACCTGCTTTTCGAATCTTGCCTTCTGGTCGATGGGGTCGTTCAGCTCGGAGAAGGCGTTGCCGAACTCTGTGGCGTTGATGAAGTATTCAAACCGCTCGGTAAAGGCGGGATCATTGGGCTTCCGCTTGGCCAGGGGGCTGTTCTCCACGGGATAGTCGTAGATGAAGGTGGGCTGGATCAGGTTCTCCTCTACAAAGGCATCGAAGAACTCGGCCAGGATGGCGCCCTTGGTGGGAATCTCCGGCAGCTCCACATTGTGGGCCTTGGCCTCAGCAATGGCCTCCTCGTCAGAGGAAATGGCGGCAAAGTCCACGCCGGAGTACTTCTTGACAGCCTCAATCATGGTCATGCGCTCCCAGTGGGACAGGTCGATGTCCTTGCCCTGGTAGGAGATCTGCAAGGTGCCGCAGACCTTCATGGCCACGGTTTTCATCATTTCTTCCACCAGATCCATCATACCGTGAAAATCGGTATAGGCCTGGTAGAGCTCAATGGAGGTGAACTCGGGGTTGTGGGTGGGGTCCATGCCCTCGTTCCGGAAGATGCGGCCAACCTCATAGACCCGATCCATGCCGCCCACGATGAGCCGCTTCAGGTACAGCTCGGTCTCGATGCGCAGCACCATGTCGATGTCCAGGGTGTTGTGGTGGGTATAGAAAGGCCGGGCGGAAGCACCGATCTCAAAGGGGGTCAGGATGGGGGTATCCACTTCCAGGAAGCCCTTGCTGTCCAGGAAGTGCCGCAGCTCCCGGAGGATCATGCTGCGCTTGACGAAGGTATCCTTCACCTCGGGGTTGACAATCAGGTCCACATAGCGCTGACGGTAGCGGGTCTCCCGGTCCGTCAAGCCATGGAACTTTTCGGGCAGGGGCAGCAGGGATTTGCTCAGCAGAGTGGCCTTGTGGACCCGCAGGGAGATTTCGCCCCGCTCGGTCTTGAACACATCGCCCTCTACGCCAACAATATCGCCAATGTCGTTTTTCTTAAACCGGGCAAAATCCGCCTCGTCCATGGCGTCAAAGCGCACATAGAGCTGGATTCTGCCGGTGTTGTCCTGCAAATCGCAGAAGGACACCTTGCCCATGCCCCGCTTGCTCATGAGGCGGCCTGCCAGGGTGACAGTGCGCCCTTCCATGGCATCAAAATGCTCTTTAATCTCCTTGGCGGAGGAGGTGACGTCAAACTTGGTCTGCTGGAAGGGGTCCAGCCCCTCGGCCCGGAGGGCCTCCAGCTTGTCCCGCCGGACCTTCACCTGGTCGGACAGGGGCATTTCTGCCTGGGGTACAAACTTTGCCATGGCTTAACCCTCACGAGAGACGCTGATGACCTTCATGGTGAAGGAACCGGCGGGGGCATTCACGGTGAACTTCTCACCGGCAGCCTTGCCGACGATGCCGCGGCCGAAGGGGGAGTCATCAGACAGCTTGTTTTCCATGGGGTTGGCTTCCTGAGAGCCGGTGATCTTGTACTCGAAGCGCTTGCCGTTCTCGTCTTCCACCACCACGGTGCAGCCCAGACCCACGCGGCCGGTGGCCTCGTTCTCGTCCTCAATGATGACGGCGTGGGACAGCACGTCTTCAATCTCGGCGATTCGGCCGTACAGCTTGGCCTGCTCGTTCTTGGCGGCATCGTATTCGGAGTTTTCGGACAAGTCGCCATAGGACCGGGCCTCGGCGATCATGGCGGCGACCTCGCGCTCACGGGTGGTCTTCAGATAGTTCAGTTCCTTTTCCAGGTCTGCCAGACGCAGGCTTGTGATTTTATATTCCTTAGCCATATTCAAAAATCCTTTCTCAGCTGAAAAATTTCCAAAGCTCCCAATATTATAGAGGAAAACTCCCGGGTAGTCAAGAAGATTCCCGGGAGTTTTCGAAAAATATAGGGGCTTTTCAGAAACAATTCTTATGAAATGTGTTCTAGAATCTGCCGATACAGCGCTTGGGTTTGCTGTGGATCCTTTCCACTGAGGACGTAGGTCTGCCCCTTCGCGGTTTTCAGGACGATGGCGCTGCCCGGGCGATAATAGGTCATGCGGGTGTAGCTGCCGAATTCCTCGTTTTCGAAGAGACCTGCCAGCAGCCGGAAGGAGCCAAGCCCCCAGGTGCGGGAGCCTGGCACATTTTCGCTGCGCAGCTCGGCATCGGCAATTTCGGAATAGGGGATGGTTGTGGAGCCGTAATAGGTCACGTTCACCTGCATGGCGGTGTCCAGAAACTGATATTTCACGGAACCGGTGAAGAGCATCACGGCCACAAACACCAAGATCGCTGCCCCGATGGCTGCCACCGACTTATTGACCTTCCCCTCCCAGGCGGGCTGGGGCCGGAAAGTCACGCCCTGACGCTGCTGCTTTTTATAAAAGACATAGGAATAGACCATGGGAATGGCATTTCCCAGAACCAGAAGCACGATCAGGCAGGCCGAAGCCGCTTTTTCCGGCAGAAAGCTGGTGGGAATCATCAAAAAGCCGCAGGCCATATAGCATGGCCCTGCCAGACGGTGGGTAGCGTTCCAGTTTTCGTCGCTGGAGGCGGTCCATCTGACCCGGATGCCGACGGTGCTGTTGGGGCGGCACTTGGGCATATAGTTGCCCAGTACCAGATACATGGCGGCGAAGAGCCAACTCAGGATGCGCAGAACGGGCACTTCCATGCGCTGCACCGCAACGGCATAGGAAATCCAGAAGGTGACATTGGACAATACGGGAATGATCCAGATGACAACGCTGTTGATTTTTTTGTTTTTCTCCCGGTCCTTTTCCAGCTTTTCGGTCAGATGCAGGCACAGAGCCAGTGTCAGTGCCAGAAGCACGGGGGTGAACAGCACAACCAACGGAAAGACAGTCTGGGGATTTGTGCTCCATAGCACAAGCCCGATGAGTGCGGGAAGCAGGGTAAAGGCGTAGCAGTGTACGCGGGTTTTCTTACTGTACATGGTTGGGCTCCTCTCTCCAGGCAAGCGAGATTTTTTTCAGAATCCACAGGCAAAGAGCTGCCATGACGGCAAGAACCAGGTAGACAAGGGAATAGGTCAGGGCCTGGGATGAAAGAAACTGAGGGATACCAGTGAGGCTGTCCAGCAGAAAATGAATGCCCAGGCAGCCCAGGATCCACCGGGAATCCTTTTTCCGGAAACCGTAGAAGACCATGGCGGTCATGCAGGTCTGGCAGACCATGGTCAGGACCCGCTCCAGCCCTGCCAACAGGAAGAGCCCGGCAGAGGTGCTCTTCAGGGCTGCGGCAGCAGCGGTCAGCTGGGCGGTATCTGCCCCGGCGGCGGCTGCCTGCGCAGCCAAAGCATCGAAGCCGCCGCTTTGTAGCAGAAACAGATATACCAGGTTATTGATGTAGGTCAGCCCGATGAGCAGAATCGCCTCTATTCCACCGTGGCCCAGGCCTGCGGCCAGGGCGCGGGGAAAGGTCAGATTTTTTCGCAGCAGCCCCGCACCGGCGCAGCGGCCTGCCAGCTCGAAAAGCCCCGCGGTCAGGGCAAGCCCCAGGGTATAGAGAAGCAGATGCTTCTGCGTCCAACTCAGGAATCCGGCATTTGCGGACAGGGCTGTGAGAATGGGCAACCGGATGAGCATCTGGGGCACGAAAAAGCCCAATGCGCCCACAATCCAGGCAGAGACGATACCCTCCCCCCTGTGCTTTTGCGCGTAGAAGATCAGGCCTCCGATGGGCAGAATCAGACAGATGCCCAGCGTGATGCAGCAGGCAATGATTTTGGTAGCGTAGTGTTCCATGATTTACTCCCCTTTCAGGTCCGCGATCCACAGAAGTGTTTCTTCCAGCACCGATGTATTCAGCGTGTAATAGATGAATTTTCCCTCCCGGCTGTCATAAACCAGGTCCGCATCCTTCAGCACGGACAGGTGCCGGGAGATGGCCGCTCCGGAAATATCGAAATGATCCGCAATTTCTCCGGCGCTTTTCTTCCCGGTTTTCAGCAGATTCAGAATCTCCCGCCGGGTAGGGTCAGCCAGTGCTTTCAGGGTTTGCTGCAATCCCATAGGCACACCTCCTGAGAAATATTTAACAATTAACTTAATTGTTAAATGAATGATACCACGGGGGAGACCGTTTGTCAAGGGGAAAAGAAACCTCTTGCACATTTTCCTTTCAAAGGATAGAATAGAGCTAAGAAAGGGGGCTTTGGCTTGCGGCGTCTTAGAATACTCTGCTTTGCGGCGGCAATCTGTCTGCTGCTATCTGCCTGCGGCAGTGCGGCAGCGGCGGAAACCAAGGGCGAAGCCCCGGGAAACCCCTATATTATGCCGGAATTTCGGGATGCCCGGTTTCACGAGGAGGCGGCCACGGACTGCGGGGCGCTGAGGCTGGATGACTCCTGCCTGGACCAGGGCTATGTGGCGGTGCTGGCCCAGTCGGAAAAGCGGATGAAATTCCAGATCCTTTCGGGAGAGGAGACCTACAATTACGACCTGCCCGACCGGGAAGCCCAGGTGTTCCCCCTGAACATGGGCAGCGGCAGCTATACCTTCAAGCTCATGGAGCAGATCGAGGGCACCAAGTATGCCTGCACCTGGTCCGGCAGCCGACAGGTGACATTGGAGGATGAATTTGAGCCCTTTCTCCGGCCCAGCCAGATGGTTGCCTATTCGGCTTCTTCCCGGTGTGTCGCGCTGACGAAGCAGCTTGCCGAAAGCTGCGAGACGGATACGGAGCTTGCATCCGCAATTTATGAATACCTGGTGGATAGCATCCGCTATGACAGGCAGAAGGCTGCCACGGTCCAGAGCGGCTATCTGCCGGACCCGGACGAGACTCTGGCAACCGGAAAGGGCATCTGCTTTGACTATGCGGCTTTGGCCGCAGCCATGCTGCGCAGTGCCGGCATTCCCTGCAAGCTGATCACGGGCTATGTGGAAAACGATGTTTACCATGCCTGGAACTGCTTCTATCTGGAGAGCCAGGGCTGGGTGACGGTGCAGATTGCCGCGTCGCCGGACACCTGGCAGCGGGTGGACATCACCTTTGCCGCCAGCGGAACGCCAACCAATGCATTGCAGGATGATTCGCGGTATACCCCGCGGTTTACCTATTGAATGGGGGGAAACACCATGAAAACAAAAGGACTGACAAGACAGGAGCTCTCCGCCTTCTGCGCCGGTGTGTCGGTGCTGCTGGGCTCCGGCAGCGGGATGGAAGAGGCCGTGGGCCTGTACGCCGAGGATTCCACCGGTGCGCTGGAGGCTGCCTGCAAGGCAATGGTGCTCAATATGAGCCTGGGCTTCGGAGAAGCCGCCGCCCAAACGGGGCTGTTCCCGGACTATGCTCTGGCGGTGATGCAGACCGCCGAGGCTTCAGGCCGGCTGGAGGAGGGCTTGGGCCGTCTGGCGGAATACTACGACCGGCAGGATGCCCTGGAAAAGAAGGTTCGCAGCGCGATCACCTATCCGGCGGCGCTGCTGCTGCTGCTGGGCGGTGTGCTGGCGGTGCTGGTTTTCGGGGTCATGCCCATGTTTCAGAACGTATACGACAATGTGACCGGCGGACTGGCCGCATCCAGCTATGCCTATGTGCTGTGGGCGGAGGTCCTCAGCCGGGTGGGGCTGTGCGTGGCCATTCTGGCAAGCGTGAGCCTATTGGTGCTTGCGGCAGTCCAGCGCCGGGACCCGGAAAAACTGCGGCCCCGGTTTGCCCGGTTTCCGCTGACAAAGGGCGCTTTTCTCACCATGGCCAAGGCCAATATGACGGATATGCTCGCCACCCAGCTGTGCAGCGGCATGGATGGGGCGGAGGCCCTGGACAGCGTGCTGCTCCATACGGAGCACAAAGACCTGAAAGCCGCTCTGGAGCGGTGCCGGGAATATATGGGAGAGGGCGAGGGCCTGGCCAAGGCGCTGTTCCATGCCCGCATCTTCCCCGGCCTCAGCGGAAGGATGCTCCTGAGCGGGGAGGAGAGCGGCACCCTGGCGGAGACCATGGCCACTCTGGCGGAAAAGCTGTCCGGCGACGCCTGGGAGGCGCTGGAAGCGCTGGTTGACCGGGTGGAGCCGGTGCTGGTGGGCTTCCTGACGGTTTGTGTGGGGCTGACCCTGGTCAGCGTCATGCTGCCGCTGCTGGGCATTCTGGGGGCGGTGTGATGTGAAAAAGCTGTTCGTTGCGCTGCTGCTGTGCGTCTGTGTTCCGGCAGGCTTTCTTTGGACGCGGGCAGCCCGGCGGGATATCCGTTTGCAGAGCCGGGAATCCGTCCGGCAGGCGGTGCTGCGCAGCGCCGTGGAGTGCTACTGCGTGGAGGGAGCGTACCCGGAGAGCCTTGGCTATCTGGAGGAGAACTACGGCCTGAATGTGAACCATCGGGATTTTATTGTGACCTATGAGGTGTTTGCCAGCAATGTGGCCCCGGATGTCCGGGTACTGGTGCGGGGGGAGGCAGAACCGTGAGAAAATCTTCCGGCGCGTTGGCGCTCATGAATCTGCTCCTGGCGTTGGCACTGCTGGTGCTGGCTCTGGCAGGGGCCCGGCTCTATGGCCGGACTCTGGACATTCGCCGGGAGAACACCCGGCTGCGCAGTGCCGTTGGCTATATCCAGAGCCAGGTAGGCGCGGCGGGATATTCCCGGGTGGCGCTGCGGCAGGGGCCGGAGGGAGTCATGCTCTGCATCCCCGAAGGGGCTTCGGATTATGAAACCCGCATTTTTGCCTGGGAAGGGCAGCTCTACAGCCAGTTTGCAGCAAAGGACGCGGCGGTGGACTTATCGGACAGCCAGGCTCTGTGCGAACTGTCCGCCTTTTCCCTGACGGCCCGGGGAGCGCTGCTGGAAATCCGGGCGGACGGAAAGACAGGCTTTGCCTGGTGCCGGGGAGGAATTCGGAATGAGACATAGGGAGAGCACTACCGGCCGCCTGGCCATGGCAGGCCCCATGGTGCTGTTTGTGGGCATTTTCGTGGTGTGCTGCGGAATTCTCACCTGCGTTTTTTTCCGGGGCGCACAGCTCAGCCGGGAAGCGGCGCAGTACAATGAAGCCGTGATGCTCTGCCGCAGCCAGGCAGAGCGGCTGCGGGCGGGGGAAGCGCTGCCCGAGCACAGCTGCTTTGACGGCAGCCTTGCCCAGTGCGGCCCGGAGGACGCGGAATATTTGCTGTCAACCGCAGCGGAGCCCCGGCAGGGCTGCGTTTGCTGGACGCTGACGGTTTCCACGCCGGAGGGAGAGGCACTGTACAGCCTGGAAATTTTTATGGAGGAGGCGCGCAGGTGAGAACGAGAGAGATGCATATGGGCGCTTTGGCGGTGCTGCTCTGCGTGACCGTGCTCTGCGTTGCGGTGTTCGGGGCCCTGACTCTGGTTACGGCAGCGGGGGACCTTCGCATGGCACGCAGGACCGGGGAATACACAAGGTCCTGGTATGATTTGGAGAATCAGGGGCAGCTCTGGTGCAGCCAGATCCGCCGGTGGCAGGGGGGCAACTGCCAGTTGCCCCCGGATACGGTCCTGGAAGACGGGGTTGCCGGTGTAAAAATCCAGGATCAGACGGGAAAATTGGAAATTTGGCTGTCCCTTTCCGACGGCACGCTGCTGCAATGGGACCATACAGCCGTTTGGCAGCCGGAGGAGACCCTGCACCTCTGGCCCGGGGAAGGAGCGGAAGATGGAAATTGAAGCGATTCTGCGCCGCGCAGTTGACTGCGGTGCATCGGATATCTTTGTGGCGGCAGGTCTGCCGCTGACCTTTAAGATCAAGGGGGAGCAGCAGCGCACCGGGCAGCCCTATACCCCGGCAGACAGCGGGGCCTTTGCCGCGGCGCTGTACCGCCTGGCGGGCCGGGAAAGCTACTGCGTGGACGGAAGCCGTATGGACGACGATTTTTCCTGCTCCCTCAGCGGCATTGGCCGGTTTCGGGTGAATCTGTTCCGGCAGCGGGGCACTCTGGCCGCGGTGGTCCGGGTCATCCGCTTCGGCCTGCCGAAGCCGGAGGAATTCCACATTCCGCCGGAGATCATGGCGGTGAAGGACTGTAAAAAGGGCCTGGTGCTGGTGACGGGCCAGGCGGGCTCCGGCAAGACCACCACCCTGGCCTGCATTGTGGACGCCATCAATCACAGCCGCTCCGGCCATATTCTCACCTTGGAAGACCCGGTGGAGTATATCCACCGGCACGATAAGTGCATTGTCAACCAGCGGGAGATCCGGTGCGACTGCCCCAGCTATGTGGCGGCTCTGCGCAGCGCCCTGCGGGAGAGCCCGGATGTGATTTTCCTGGGGGAGATGCGGGACCGGGAGACCATGGAGGTGGCCATGAGCGCCGCCGAGACCGGGCAGCTGCTGCTGTCCACCCTGCATACCATCGGCGCGGCCAACACCATCGACCGCATTATCGATGCCTTCCCGCCGGAGCAGCAGAGCCAGATCCGCTTACAGCTGTCCATGGTTTTGCAGACGGTCATCAGCCAGCAGCTGGTGCCGGATGTGAATGGGAACCCCATTCCCGTGTTTGAAATCATGCATATGAATCTGGCAATCCGCAATCTGATTCGGGAGAGCAAGACCCACCAGATCGACAGCGCCATTGCCTCCAATGCTTCCCAGGGAATGCGGACCATGGATATGGCGCTGCTGGATCTGTGGAATCGGGGGCAGATTTCCAGGGAAACGGCTCTGACCTATTGCACGAATTTGGAGACAATGCGAAAAAAGCTGGGATAAAATTGACTTTTAGATAAATAACTCTTGTAATTCTTCCCAAGTTGTGGTATCTTGTTAGAGTAGAATCAATTCGGGGAGGGGTGTAGACGTGCAGGAATCCGTAGAGATCACCATGTTGGGGAAATTCACCATTTTTGGCCCCGGGATGGCCGCACCCAAAGCCGTCAGCCTGACGGGAAGAGCCCGGCGGCTGTGGATTTTAACGGCGTATCTGATCCTGAATCGGGACCGTGGCGTCAGTGCCCGGGAGCTCATTGATCTTCTGTGGCCGGATTCGGAGAGCAGCGATCCTGTAGCTACCCTGCAAAACAACGTCAGCCGCGCCAGAAACGCTCTGGAGGAGCTGGGGCTGCGGGACGGGAAGAAGCTGATCTGCAACCGCTCGGGCACCTATTATTGGGCTCCGAATACGGAAACCGTGCTGGACTGCGAGCAGTTCCGCACGGCGCTGCGGGCCTGCCTGGACGAGGTGGGCAATATCAAAGATGAGGCTTTGGCGGCCCGGGCCATCGGAATGTATTCCGACGATTTTCTCCCGGAATGCGCCACAGACAGCTGGTGCGTCAATACAAATGCCTATTATCACGCGTCCTATTTGCAGCTCTGCCGGAAAATGACGGCCCATCTGCTGGATCGGCAGGCCTATGTCGAGGCGGGGCAGATCTGCCGCCGGGTGCTGGGTCTTGACCCTGCCGCAGAGGAGTTTGCGGTTCGGCTGATGCAGGCCCTGACCCGCAGCGGAATGCCGGACAAGGCCCTGGAATACTACGATTACATCAGCAAGCTTTACCTGGAGACCTATGCCGTGCCGCCCTCCCAGGAGCTGGAGGCGGAAAAGGCCATTGCGGTGCAGCAGCGCTATGGCGGCGCGGTGGACGAAAACCAGCTGGCCGCCTTCCTGGCCGGCCCCCAGCAAGCCGGAGCCTTCCGCTGCGACAACAGCGTGTTTCGGGAGATGGCCCGGCGGCAGCTGCGGACCATGGAGCGGACCGGAGAGAAAGCCCGGCTGCTCATGGTAGAGCTGCAAAACCGGGAGCTGCCCGGGGAAAAGCGTGCCCAGCTCATGCGCAGAATGGAGCTGACCATTCTGGAAAGCCTGCGCATGGGGGATCCCTTCACGCGCATGGGGGCGGACTGCATCCTGATCATGCTGGCCGGTGCGGATGACAACGGCGCAGCAGTGGTGGAAAAACGTGTTTGCCGGAATTATCGGCAGACCTATTCCGTGCCGGCCTCCGCCTTTGTGTTCCGCAGCATGGACCTGAAGCGGCTGGGGCAGAAAATGATTTAATTTAAGACGAGAAAAAGCGATAAAAGCGCCATTCTTCCTATTTTCCCTTTCGGAAAGTACAGAATGGCGCTTTTGGTATTTCTTGTCATACTTTGGAACGATTTACAAACATGCCCTATCCTGCTAAAATGCATATACGGAAAGCGTATTTTTGCGCACTTCTTGTCAAAAGCAACGTCTCTCCCCCGGGGGTGAGGGCAATGGCAAGGGCGGGGTGCGTATATATGCGAATGAATTCTACTTAAAAACTGCTTTCCAAACAAAATTTTTGACGAATAGAAGGGAAAAAATTCTAAAATCATAGTGAAATCATAGACCTCTTTGCTATACTCGTAGCAGAAAGGGGGGGAGGCCCTGTGCAGGGATTCCGAATGGTCCCGGCGGGGAGCAGCCAATTTTATCTGCTGCTGACAGCCCGGGATGACCAAATGACCGGAAAGCTATATGGCCCGGGGGCGAAAACGGGGCTTCCCTTTACGAGCCTCTCCAGGATGGTCCTGCAGCTGGAGGAGCTGATGGATACCAGGGGAGACGCCTGGGAGCCCTGGGCCCCGCCGGAGGGATTTCCCAAAGAGGCCTTGGAGCTGGAGATCCTCTTCCGCCAGAATTACAGCTGGCAGGGCAGGCTCCGGCTGCCGAAGATCGGCAAGGAAGCGGTATTCCGCAGTGTGCTGGAACTGCTGCTCATCATAGAAACATTTTTTGAAGGTTAAACAAGGGGGAGTAAAACATGAAAAGATGGATCGCAATGCTGCTGACGGTTTGCATGCTGTTCAGCCTGTGCCCTGTGGGCGCCTTTGCAGAGCCTGCCACCGGCGGCACAGAACCCGTCCAGACGGTGCAGACAGAGCAGGACACCGCAGACGCAACCGGCGCAACCAAGGGAACGGCTGCACCGGCGGAGGGCACACCCAAGGAAAATGCGGAAGCAAGCAATGCCGAAAATGGCAATGCAGCCGCGAACAATGGCACCGGGAATGCGGAAAACAAGGAAAACGCAACCGGCGCAACCAACGAGGAGCCGAAAGCGGAGACCAAGACCTGCAGCTGCAAGGTCCTCTGCGATATGCAGCAGCCCAATGCCGACTGCGAGGTCTGCGCAAACAGCATCGATGTGGGCACCTGCTGCAAGGGCAGCGTGGAAAAGCTGGATGCGGTTGACCCTCAGCCCGCTGCAGGAGAGGAAGAGCTGGTTTGCACCACCTGCACCACCAAGTGCACGGATGACCATGTCAACGATAGTTGCGAGGCCTGCAAGGCCGATCCTTCCAAGTGCCGCATTGTGGAAGACAATCAGGCCTTGGTCGATACCTATGAGTTCTATGTGGAAGGCGTCCGGCAGGATGCCTGGACACAGAGCCTTGAGGAAGGCCAGAACCTGAATGTGCCCGGCAACCCCAGCAAGGATGGGGCTGTGTTCCAGGGCTGGTACAGGCTCGACGGCGAGAATAAGATCCCGGTGGTGTCCGGCGCGGTCAGCGGTGTTTCCGGCAAGACCGTTCGGGTCGATGCAGTGTTCGCGGAATTCAGCTATGTCCTGTTCATGAGCAAGGACGGCAGCGCCGTAGTACATACCGCCCAGGGCAGCAGCGGCAATGCCGTTTCCAATGCCGACCTGAATACCGCTGCCGAGATGGTGAACCTGTCTCTGGGCCCCACGGAAGCCGTTGTGGGCTGGAGCAGCACCCAGGGCGGTGAGGCCGGTGCGGTTGCCTTCGCCGCCGGTACCGTCAATGTTTATCCTGTGATCAAGACCGGCTACTGGGTCATCTTCGATTCCAAGGGCGGCAACTATGTGGCCCCCGTCTTCGCCCAGGACGGCCAGACCGTGACGCTGCCGACGACTGCGACCCGCCCGGGCTTATACCTTCGACGGCTGGTATCAGAACGGACAGCCTGTGACCCAGGTCAACGCAGCGGCGAACCTGGAGGCCCACTGGACCGCAGCGAAGAACACCAAGTACACTGTGATCCACTGGCAGGAAAATGCCAATGATGAGAATTATTCCTTTAAGGAGTCCGAACCCAAGACCGGCACCACCGGCGAGGAAACGAAAGCTGCGGCCAAGCGCTATGAGGGCTTCACGGCCCAGGCCGTTACCCAGGAGACCATCGCCGGTGACGGCAGCACCATTGTGAATGTGTACTACAAGCGCAATGAGTATACCATTACGTTCTATCTGGATAATCCGTATTACTCCTGCGGGAAGCAAGAGCATTCGCATAGCAAATGGTGCAAAAGGTTTGGCTGTACGGAGGAAGAGCATACCCACAGCAGTGCCTGCGGATATGTCAGCCAGATAACCATTACCGCAAAGCACGGTGCAAACATCTCTGATCAGTGGCCGACGGTTGACGGCAGCAGTTCGTGGCGTACTACTCGGAACGGTTCTACATATCAAAGTAACATCGATGTTATGCCCGTAGGTGGCGGCAGCTACTATGGGCCGAATAAGGACTGGGGAAGCGAAACAGCATACTATTACGTAGAGGTGCTCCCTGGAGAGACTGGTACAACATACCATGGTGTCACTTACAAGGAACACCACCGCGATGTTTCTCCTGGAACCGGGTATTCGGTTTCAAAGGAAGACAAATATGCCATTACCGGATTTACCTACAAAGAGGGAACGGAGAACGGCGGAAGGTATAATAACGCCAAATTCTACTACACCCGCAACAGTTACAACATTGTCTTCATCAACAACGGCACCACGGAAAGGACGCTGCCTCTGAAGTATGAGCAGTCCTTGAGCGATGTAAGCTATGAACCCACCCGGCCTGACGGTGTGCCTGCGGGTTACGAGTTTGCTGGTTGGTATGATAACGAGACCGGTGAGGGCAAGGCCTTCGAGTTCGATGGCAAGACCATGCCCGCCCAGAACATCACCCTCTATGCCAAGTGGGCGGCCCCCGAGGTCGACGCAACCGTTTATCTGACAGTCGACATCAACGGTATGGCTGAAACGTTGAGCGTTCCCTATGGCTCTTCCTTGAAGGATGCTCCCGGCTACGCGGAACTGATGGAAAAGGTCAGAGCCAGCAATGACGGGCAAGAGCCCAGCGCCTGGTTCTCCGTGGACGGCGACGGCGCAAAGACGCTGTTCAACCCGGATACCAAGCTCTATGCCCCCGTGACTCTGGTGCCCCACTTCTCCGGAACGCTGGAAACCTTCCAGGTTACCTACGTAGAAGGCGACCAGGCGGGCCCGGAGGACAACAACTCCTATCAGAGCGGCAGCTACGCCACAGTCCTGGGACCGAAGAATGGCAACCTGCGGTTCCTGTTCTGGAAGGACACGGCAACCGACAAGATCTATAAGCCCGGTGAGTCCATGAAGATGAGCGGTAATGTAAACCTCATCGCCGTGTACACCGAGGCACCGGCCACGGTCGGGCTGACTTACCACAACGGAACGGACTCCCGTACCGAGACCGGTATTCGCTCCAACACCTTCGCAACAGTAAAGTCTGCTGCAAACCTGGGCTTCACCGCCCCCACCGGCTACGTTTTCGTCGGCTGGTCCACAACCGAGAACGGCGCAGCCACCTATTTCCCCGGGAATGCCGTCTACGTCCCTGAAAAGGGCGCACACCTGTACGCGGTCTGGACGGAACGGACGGATCTGAGCTATACCGTGCGGTATCTGGAGAAGGGCACGGACAATCAGCTGAGCGGTGAGGTGCTGGTTTCCAATCAGACACTGGGCGCTTCTGTGAACGCAGCTGACCATAAAATTGAAATCACCGGTTATAAATTTGATTCCGCAGAGCCTGAGACGCTGGAAATCGGCGCTGAGGGAAATGTGATGGTGCTGTACTATGTAAAGGATACAAGCCAGACCAAGCCCACCAACTACACTGTGAAGCACATCGTAGGTGGAGAGGAAGAGTACAGCCACACCTACAACGGCACCGCATGGATTAACGAGACCAATCCTACCATTGTGGTCGAGGAAGGCAGCCTGGAGCAGAAGACCTACACCGGCTACCGGTTCGAGAGCATGACTCCCAGCGATGCAGAGGAAGGCAAGGCAGTCAAGAGCGGCACTACTATCGTCCTGACCTACGTCAAGGATGAGACGCAGACCAAGCCCACCAACTACACTGTGAAGCACATCGTAGGTGGAGAGGAAGAGT
>ERZ773194.1101-NODE-1101-length-31485-cov-5.170188_pt1 | contig 31485 bp, 23 predicted proteins | sample MGYA00511240_ERZ773194 | MGnify/ENA primary metagenome ERZ773194 (study PRJEB29015, sample SAMEA2737774) | human gut metagenome | biome: human gut; feature: human-associated habitat; material: faeces | place: China | collected 2012 ... | reverse complement strand
AAGTATTTTATATTTAGATAAAAAACAAGGGCAGACATATCATGCCATATTCAAAAATAATCATGGGAGGCGGTTATACATACAACTACAAATTAATAATAATGAAATTTTCATTTCAGATTGTTTTTACACCGACAGACATGCAAGGAACGGACATAATGCCGTTCCCTGCAAATTTCATACTTCACACTGTACTTGTGATAGTTTAATTGATGTATTCAAAAATGAGCTTGACAAAACATTTTTCGGAATTGAATTTTCCGATACCGAAAACAAGTTGTCAACAGAAGAATATATCAAATTAAAAACACAAGTCAAAACAAAATATAAATTTTTAATTCTTGTAAACGATAATAATACATATAAAACAAGACTAAAAAATCGTATTCACAGGTCGATTTTGCTTGAAATCGTTCGCAGTGGAAACAAAGGAACAATTACCGATTGTCACTACAGCGACAAAACATACAAGCGAAACAACGCATACATAACACCGTCAGGACTGACAAGTATTACTTTTGATTTTAGTCTTTACAACATATTAAAAATAGTCAATTCTGAGCTTAATTGTGATTTTACCGATGTTATCATCACGCAGGACAGTTTTGGCTTTAACGATTCTCCCCTACCGATTTGCGGGAGTATTTAGACAAACTATACACCGCATAAAATAAACTAAAAACGGAGGTAATCATAATGTCGGAATACACGGATATAAGAAACAATACATATCAAATACATCAGCGTTCGCTTGTGAATACTTCTCAAGCGGAGCAACAAAAGCAAGAAATTATAGAAGAATTGTATCGTATCTTTGATAAGAAATAATTTTATTAAAATCTGAAAGGAGGAAGCAAAGATGGCGATTGCGTTATACGCAAGAAAATCAATAGAACGTGAAAACAGTATTTCATGCGAAACACAGATAGAATACTGCAAATCAGTAATCAAGCCTGATGAACGCAGTGAGAAAACCATTGAATTTATCGACAACGGATATTCGGGCGGCAATGTTGACCGTGACGGTTTTCAAAAAATGATGCGTCAAATTGAACGTGGCAAAATAAGCAAAGTTATTGTGTACCGTCTTGACCGTATCAGCAGAAACATCAGTGACTTTGCCAGCCTGATTGAAGAACTGGGACGGCTGGGCATCAAAACAAAAACGGGCGTTCGTTCACCCGGTTTTCCATCAAGTCGATTTTGCAGAATCCTGTCTACCTGATTGCAGACAAGGACGCTTATCAGCATTTTGTGGACAACGAAGCAGAGTTGTTCTCCCCGGAGTCCGGAAAAAAGGCAAGCCCTCCTTCATAAATTACAGTAACCGTTTATGACGCTTTGGGGAGGGGTCGGCATGTTTTTATCTCTTCTGCAATTTTTTGCCACAAAGTTTCTGGTTCTGGCGCTTCATCTGGAAAGCGGCAGCTTTCCGCGGCCCCTCTCTGCCCGGGAGGAAGCCGAAGCCTTTGCCGCACTGCGTGCCGGTGACCCTGCCGCACGGGAAAAACTGATCCGGCACAATCTGCGTCTGGTGGCACACATCGTAAAAAAATACTACGCCCTGCCCGGCGATCAGGACGACCTTGTTTCCATCGGCACCATCGGCCTGATGAAAGCGGTGGATACTTTCGACTCTGACCGTCGGGCACGCTTTTCCACCTACGCCAGCCGGTGCATTGAAAATGAGATCCGGATGCAGTTCCGCCGGAACCGCAAAACCGGCGGGACCGTCTCGCTGCAGGAAGCGCTGGAATCAGATGGTGACTCTGCGCTGACGCTGGCCGATGTGCTGCAGGACAGCTTCTGCATGGAGGACACCTGCGAAACGCAGGACGATATCCGCCGGATGCGGCAGCTGCTGGACGGCCTGCCCGCCAGGGAGCGACAGATCATTCTGCTGCGGTATGGTCTTTCCGGCCAGCCGCCGCTGACCCAGCTGGAAACTGCAAAACTGCTGGACATCAGCCGCAGCTATGTTTCCCGTCTGGAAACTCATGCGCTGGAACTTCTGCGCCAGCGGTGGGATGTTCCGAGCACAAAAACAGCGCAGAGGTAAACGGTGTGCTCACCCCTGCGCCATGCAGTCAGCTATCCAGAATTTTCAACTGCAATTCGTCCAATTGTTCAAAAGTATACAGTCGATTCAGCGCCTCCACCAGCTCCTTTTTGGAAAGGCGCGGCGGCAGGCCCAGTGCATTCAACAGCTTTGCCTTACGCTCTGCGCTGCCCGGCTTGCCGGAGAGCCCCCATTCGTACAGGTCCGTGTAGGTGATCTGCCGACCTTCCGGGCGGGCAGGCGCTGCGCCTGCCTCAGCCCCGAGGGCATCCCGCAGAGCCTGCAGAACGATGGCATCCTCCACACCTTCCACCCCCAGCAAACCTTCCTTGCCGGGCTGCTCCTTGCGCTTTTCCTTGCCATGAATGGCGGGCACATAGGCCTGCACCACGTTCTCTGCGCCCACCATGTTGGTGATGTAGCTGCGGATGCGGAAGCCTGCCGCGTCCGAATCTGTAAGTAAGATCAGACCGTTTTTCTGCGCCAGCGCCCGGAACAGCTGCTGGCGCTGTTTGTCTTTATAAATGCCAAAACCATCCGTCAGCAGGATCATGGCATCGGTCAGATGCGCCAGACGGACGGCATCGTACTTACCCTCCACGATCAGCACCCGGTCGGTATGGATCATCTCGTTTTGCATCATCTTCCGCTCCCCGCCAGCGCCAAACGGCACAGGGCTGTTTCCAGCAGTGTCTGCGCCGCCACAGGCTGGCTTTTCAGGCTCTGGTCCAGCTCCAGCAGCACCTGCAAGCAGGCCTCCAGCTGGGGCAGGGTGTAGTGGGCGGCAGTTTCTGCCGAACGCTTCAGCCGGTAGTCGCTGCCCTTATAACCAAAATCCTTGTGCACTGCACTGTAATTTTTCCGCTTTGCCGCCCCAAGCTTTACCCGGTACAGGTCCACATAGCTGCCGATCATCGCCGCTGTAATGGCAATGGGCTCCTGCTGCAGCCGCAGCAGGGTCTGCAGCTTTTTGCAGGCTCCGGTGGCGTTTTTGGCGGTGATCATGCGGATCATCTCGAACACGTCCGCTTCAAGGCTCACCGTGCCCATCTCTGCCACCATGGAGGCACTCACGGTCTGGTAGCCGGACAGGGCACAGAGCTTATCCACCTCGTTTTCCAGCAGAAAGGGGTCTTCGCCGCAGCGCTCCAGCAATGCGGTGGCTGCGCCGTCCGGCAGGGTCGCGCCCTGCGCCTTTGCGCGCTCCATCATCAGATTTTTCAGTTCAAAGGGGCGGGGCTTTGCCAGCTCCTCCGTGTAGCCGATGGCCTTGCACTGGGCTTGCAGCTTTTGCGCCTGCTTGCCCAGCTTGATCTTTCCGCGTTCCAGCGGGAATACGCTGCCCAGCACTGCCACAGCGTTTTCCAAGCTGGAAAGGGTACTGCACAACTCGTCCAGGTCCTTGCTGCCGTAGGCTGCGGGGTCTATTTCCGGCAGCACCACCACACGCCGGGTACCGAAAAAGGAGATGGTACCCGCTGCCATGATAAGCTGTTCCAGTTCCGGCGCAGCACCGTCCAGGATCGTGGCGTCCTCGTCGCTGTCTGCCGACAGCACCCGCACCGCCGCCGCCACTGCCTGCCGCACCAGATACCGCTCGCTGGAATAAAAATAGTAGACCGGGCAGCCCTTGTCGGCCAGCTGCCGGAGTTTTGCTTCCGTGGCCATGCAAATGCCCCTTTCCTGTTATAAAATGCTCCTTGTATTGTACCACACTCGGCCCGGATTGCAAAGCATCACTCAAGCCTTTCGCCGCCGGTGCGGCGCAGGCTGAGGGAGGACGTGTACTGCGTTTCCGGCGTCATCCAACTGTAACTGCGCATCGCCAGCAGTTTTTGGTACTGCACTGTCTCCGGCTTTTTCGGCGTGGCGATCAGCCACTCTGTCTGCAGCGGCTGCGCCAGCTCTGCCTTTCCGCTCAGGGTCACAAACTGCCGGTTGCCGATACTCAGCCGCACAAGACACCCTTCCCGGGTGCGCAGCAGTTCCACCGCCGCCGGGGTGCAGCGCAGCTTGCGGCTGGCATTGACCGGCAGACGCTCTGCCCGGATGCCCTGCTGCGCGGGCAGGGTGCAGGCGGTTTTTGCATTCATGCGCAGATCTGCCACCAGTTCCACGGTGCGCACGCCCCGCCGTGCCAGCTGGTTTTCCACCGCACGCTGGGCGGCGCTGCCGCCCCGGAACAGCACCACTGCCCGGTCGTTCTGGGCAACCACCACCGCAGGTGCCTGTGCGCTGCCCACAAGGTCGATGTGCACCACGTCCCGGCTGAGGGCGTTGCCCAGCCCGATGCCCACCGCTGCCGCCAGCAAAATGCCCGGCAGCGCCACCCGCAGACGCACCCGCCAGCGGAAAGCCAGCACCCCAAGCCCGCACAGCAGCAGACAGACCAGCGCTGCGTAAGCGGTATCAAAGTAAATGGATGCCCCGGGCTTTGTGCTGAGCCAGACCGCCCAGCCGTTCAATAGCCCTGTGAGCAGGTCTGCCACCCGGGAAAGCACCCCGTGCACCGGTGCCAGCCACGGCACTAGTCCCACAAAGGCTACTGCCAACCCCAACAGAAGCAGCGGCTGCACCATCCACAGCACCGCGATGCTGGAGACCACCGCCCACGCGCTGACGCTCAGGCCCCGCAGCACCAGCACCGGGAAGGTAGCCGCCGAGGCGCAGGCGGCAATGCAGGCACTCTCTACAAGACCCTGCACGCCCTTCGGCAATTTGCTGTACCACGGGCGTCTGACCGGCTTTTGCAGGTTTTCCCCCGCTTTGACCCAGAAACGCCTGTCGTGGGCGTCCCGCATCCGGCGGATGCAGGCGTTGCCCGCCACCGTGCCCACCACTGCCGCAAAGGAGAGTTCAAAGCCGATATCCCACACCGCATAGCTGTTGGCGGCGGTCATCAGGATGCCTGCCGCCGCCAGCGAGGTAAGGGCGTCCGGCGGTCCCCACACCCACACGCCCAAGGCGCTGACCCACACCGCCACGGCGGCGCGGCGCACCGAGGGTGTAAAGCCGGTCACGCCCATCAGCACCAGCGCCAGCAGGCTTTTGCCCACTGCACGCCGTCTGCGGCGGCGATAGCTCTGCTCCCAGCGATAGGGCAGCAAAACGCTCAGGATATCCCCGCACAGAATGGAAACGTGCATTCCGCTGACCACCAGCACATGGGAAAGCCCCGCGCCCCGATAGGCGCTGCGCAGCTGCGCCGAAAGCCCGCTGCGGTCTCCCACCGTCATGGCAGCCAGCACGCCGCCGGTGTCCCGGTGCATGGCACGGCGCAGGCTCTCGCTCAGTTTTTGCTGCAAGCGGTGGGTGCGGGCACGGAAACTGCCGCTCTCGCCCAGTACGGTGAGCTGCGGCTTTTCTGCCAACGGCTCTGCCTGCAAAGCGATGCCATCCGCGTACTGCGCCGTCCGTTCTGCTTCATCCGGTGCCGACAGCGTGAACCCGCCCTGCACCCGCTGCCCTGCCGCGCAGGCGGGCAGCTCTGCACAGGCTATGCGAAAGCCCGCCGGGCTGCCGTTCACGCTTTCTACCCACAGGGTCGCGTCCACTGTGTCCGAAAAATAGTTACTGTCCACGCGCTCCACCTCAGCAGTCAGCAGCACGGTGCGCCCGGCGTAATTTGCCCGGACACGCTCCAGCCGGGCGCTCGTGGTATGCACCGCGCAAAGCCCCGCCAGTGCGCCCAGCAGTGTGCCGCCCACCCAGCCGATGAAGGGCAGCAGCCCCAGGCCGGGGAGCGTTCCCTCCTGGCTGCTCTGCCCCAGCAGCTGCATCCCCAGGCAGATCCCCATCACCGGCGTTCCGGACTGTGCCCGTTCCGTTACCACCCGATCCAGCCCCGACGCACGCAGCTTGGCGGCCGCGTCGCCAAACGCCCCGACACCGGGCAAAATCAATCGATCCGCGCGCCGCAGGGAATCCGCATCCGACGAGACGACCGTCCAGATCGTTCGCTACCTGAATGATGCTGCCGACGCGCTCGAATCCTACCTCGACTGATCTCGTTTGACCCCAGCACTGTGTCCGGTGGAGTGAAAAGCTCCCCGGATGCAAGTGGCGATGCAAAGGCAACGCTCTCCGGCTGGTCTGTATCTGCACGAAGTCCCACACGGCCTCGCCCCGGTCATGCATCGCCAGCAGATGGTCGAAGACCTTCCGGTCGCCGTGGAACGACCACCCGAGGTTGCGGATGCGCCCCGCCTCGCGTTCGCGCAGGAGAAAGTCGAGCACGCCGTTGTCGATGAACCGTTCGTTGAAGGTCTCCACGCCTTTGCCGCCGCCCACCGAGTGCAGCAGGTAGTAGTCCAGATAATCGACCTGCAATTCGGCCATCGACCGGCGGTACATGGCCAACGAATTTTCGCGTGTGAAATTCGAGAAATTGGACATCTTCGTGGCGATGAACACCTTCTCGCGCGGATGGCGTTTGAGGGCGATACCCGTCGATTTTTCGGAAAAGCCCTGTATGTAGACGGGGGCCGTGTCGAAATAGTTGACCCCGTGGGCGATGGCATAATCGACCAGCTCGTTGACGGCCTCCTGGTCGATCGGGTTGCCGTCGGCCGCCGGCGACTCCAGCAGGGGCCAGCGCATGCAGCCGTAGCCCAGCAGCGACACGCGGTCGCCCGTCGAGGGGCAGGTCCGGAAGGTCATCCGATCGGTCGGGACCTCACCCGCGGCGGCAGCGCTCGGCGCCGTACCTTTCGTCTTACAGCCGTAAAGCCCGGCCGTTGCGGCGGCCGCGCCGACACCGAACGTTTTGAGGAATTTCCGGCGGTCTATCTTTTTCTTCTCCATGTTTTCTTGCGTTTAGACGATTCTGTGGCGCGAATGGCCTTCGACATAAATGGCGCTGAACGGACGCGCCGGACAGAGATTCTCGCAGGCCCCGCAGCCGATGCAGCGTTCTTCGTTCACGGCGGGGATGCGCGGCGACTTGGGGTCGTCGGGGTCCCGGCGCACCATCTTGATCGCTCCGGCGGGACAATGGCGCGCACAGTTGTTGCAGCTGACGCCGTCGGTATTGACCACGCAATTCTCCGCAATCCACACCGCATGGCCGATCTGGATCGACGATTTCCCGGCGAGGTCGGTCAGGCGGATGGCGCCCGTGGGGCACACCTCGGCGCACTTCGTGCACTCCGGACGGCAGTATCCGCGCTCGAACGACATTTCGGGCTGCATGAGGGTCATCAGCTTGCCCGACGGACGCAACACCTGATTGGGACACACCGAAACACACAACTGGCATCCCGTGCAATGGGCGTTGAAGTGCCGCAGGCTCTGCGCTCCGGGCGGAACGACGGGCGTGGCACGGTTCGGAATCTTCTTGTCGACGATCACCGCCAGCCCGCCGTCGACCTTCTTCTCCTGCGCCCGGAGCGCGGAGTAGGCCACGATGCCCGCCAGGCCGAGGAACCGGCGGCGCGAAGCGTCGGAAGGCGTCTTTGCGGCGTCGGCCGCCGGTCTCTGCGGCGCGGGAGCCGGGTCCGGTTTCCGCCGCCGCAGCGTATAGGTGATGGCCCCCTGGCGGCAGTTTTCGAGGCAGTCCATACAGGCCACGCAACGGCTGTAATCAATTTTATGCGCCGCAGGGTCGATACACGACGCCTTGCAGTTGCGGGCGCAGAGCTTGCATCCGTTGCACTTCGAGGTGTCGAAACGCGGTTTGAACAGCGAGTAGCGGGCGAGGAATCCCAGCACCGTGCCCACCGGACAGATCGTATTACAATAGGTGCGGCCGCTGCGCCACGCAAGAACAAACAGCACGGCGAACGTCACGACGGCAACAAGCAGCGTGGAGAGGCTCTTCATCCAGACGTCGACCGAATAGAAGGCGTAGCTGTCCATGCGCCCGGCGATGTATGCCAGCAGGTTGTTGCCCCACGCGTAGACCGGGGCCAGCAGGTTCGAGGCGATGCGGCCGTAGGCGCTGTAAGGCGCGAGCAGCGAACCGACACCCGCCAGCATCGCGGCGACGAACACGACGAGCATCCCCCGGCGCAGCCAGGTGAGGGCGGGGGAGTACGCGAAGCGGTTCCGGTGCTTTCTGCGCTTCCCGGAGGCCCACGAAACGATGTCCTGCATCACCCCCAGCGGGCAGATGACCGAACAGTACACGCGGCCGAAAAGAAGCGTCAGGATCACCAGGAACGCCACGACGCCGACATTCAGGGCCAGCAGGGCGGGCAGGAACTGGATTTTCGCCATCCAGCCGAACCACGCGTGAAGCGTTCCGGTAAAATCGAGGAACAGCAGCGTCGTCAGCACGAAGAAAAAGGCCGCGGCCGCAATTCTGATTTTTCGTAACATAGATTCAAGTCTGAATCAAGTGAATTTATTTCGGAACTCATGTCGTCTCGGGCCGTCGCCGTGGCCGCCGGGCCGCCCGAGACGGGGTTTTGGAGGTGGACCGGATTCGGGAGCGACGCCACCGGCGGCGAACAGGGCCAGCGGATTGATTTCAATGCAAATTACTCAACCATTCAACCGTTTCGGGATCGCGGTGATCCAGAAAACTGCTCTCCGGACGGTCCAGCGAGGCGATCACAGCCATGTCCTCGGCATCGAGCGCGAAGCCGAACACGTCGAAATTCTCCGCGATACGCTCCGCATGCACCGACTTGGGAATGCAGACCACACCGCGCTGAATCAGCCAGCGCAGCACCACCTGCGCCACCGTCTTTTTGTACCGGGCGGCGACCGCCAGCAGGACTTCGTTCGAGAACAGCCCGTTCTTGCCCTCGGCGAAAGGCGCCCACGACTCGATCTGCACGCCCTTCGTGCGCATGAACTCCGCGGCGGCGGTCTGCTGGTGGAACGGATGGGTTTCGACCTGATTGACCGCCGGCGCGACCTCGTTGTGCAGAATCAGGTCCTGAAGGCGGTCGGGGTAAAAGTTAGACACACCGATGGCGCGGATGCGGCCCTCGCGGTAAAGCTCCTCCATGGCGCGCCACGAACCGTAGACGTCGCCGTAAGGCTGGTGGATCAGATAGAGGTCCAGATAGTCCAGCCCCAGCTTCGACATCGACTCCTCGAACGCCTTTCTGGCAGGCTCATAACCCGCGTCGCTGATCCACAGTTTCGTGGTGATGAACAGCTCTTCGCGGGGAACGCCGCTGCGACGGACGGCACGTCCCACGGCCTCCTCGTTACCATAGGCCGCGGCGGTGTCGATCGAACGGTAACCGATCTTCAGGGCGTCGCCGACCGCCCGTTCGCAAACCTCCGGGTCCGAAATCTGATAAACGCCGAAGCCGAGGACCGGCATTTCGACGCCGTTGTTCAATTTTACGTATTCCATACCTCACTACTTTTTTATTTTTCCGGCAAAACTTCGTTCAGGCACGCAATGCCGTTCAGCGTGCGGGGATAACCGATATAGGGCAGCAACTGGGTCACGACGGCCAGCAGGGTGGCCTTGTCGTTGCCTATGTTCGCATTTCCGGCGATGTGGCCCTTCACCTGCGATTCGCAGCCCCCGAGCGAGACGAGCATCGAGAAGGTCAGCAGCTCGCGCATCTTCACGTCCAGGCCTCCGCGGGTCAGGAAATCGCCGAAGCAGTTGTCCGACAGGTAACGCTGGATGTGCTTCTGGTTCGCGGGGGCCGCCTCGCGCATCCCGTCGATACGCTCCGCGCCGAAAATCGACCGCTGCACCGCCAGCCCCTTTTCGAAGCGGTCCGCGGACGAGGTCGTCGACTGCCCCGCAAGCGGCAGCGTCACGCCGCGCGCCTCCAGCACCTCGTTCGTAATCCCTACGAAGTCGGCGACCTTCGCCATGCCGACGTAGGGAACGGCCTGATAAAGCGTCTCCTTCACCTCGACGGGCGTCACTCCGGCGTTCAGCGCGCCTTCGAGCGTCGTCCGGTAGGCGGTCCGGCCCTGCGAGGCGATGTTCGAGGCCAGGATGCACAGCATGCGCGTCCGCGTGTCGAGCTGGCCGTAGGCGGTCACTTCGCCGAGCGCAAAGTTACCAAAAATTTCAAATAATTCGGGGTCCGCATCCCCAAGTTCCGGTATTCCGCCCGGAAACAATTCGGCCAGGCGGCGTCGGGCGTCTTCGCCCAGGCGGGAGGCCGGAGCCGGGACGGAAGCCGTCGCTGCCGCATATTGCGCGTCGTCGACCGGTTCGAGCCATGTGTTCTCGTTGGTCGCGGGATTGCACGCGACGGCCAGATGCGAGAACCAGCTGTCGGGAGCCGCGCCGTGCCAGTGGACCACGTCGGGCGCGATCTCCACGATGTCGCCCGGAAGCAACGCCCGGGCCGGACGGCCCTTCTCCTGATAATAGCCCTGGCCCCCGACGGCTATCAGGAGCTGGCCGCCCGTATGGCTGTGCCAGTTGTTGCGGCATCCGGGCGAAAAGGTGACGTTCGACACGGGCGCGTTCAGCCGCTTGTCGTCCGTCAGCGGAGCGAGCCAGGCCTGCCCGACAAAGTACTTCGAAAACTGTTCCGGCAGTTTGTCGCCCACGGGAAACGGGCTGACTTTTTTCGGTATTTCCATATTTTGAGCATTTAAGGATTGCAGGATTCCGCCCGAAAAGAGGGCTGCGGCGGTCAGGGCCGCGAAGAGGATTCGTTTCATCGGTTCAAAAGAATGGTTTCACGATGCAAAAATAGGGTATTTCGCGCAACGGTTCCGTACCCCGATTACGGTTCGGCATACCATTATTACGGAGCGGCGTCATTTTCGGTCGGGTGAAGACCGTCTGCACGCAAAACCGGTTCTGCGCCCCAGACACAGAACCGGATCAAAAACGGATCGGCAGACGACTGCCTCCGAAACCGGCGTCTCGCACACCGGAAGTGAGGGGGAGGGGTCAGCCCCGCCGGCCCTGATTGGCGACGGCCTCCATCAGGGAGGCGATCTCGGCCGGGTCGCCCAGGAAATAGTCCTTCACACAGCCCAACCCCTCGTCGAATTCGAAGACGTAGGGCACGGCAGTCGGAAGGTTGAACTCCGAAATGGCCTCGTCCGAAATCCCTTTCAGGTTCTTGATGATGCCCCGCAGGCTGTTGCCGTGGGCCACCACCAGCAGTTCGTCGTGGCGGGCCAGCGCCGGGAGTATCTCGCACTCCCAGTAGGGCATCGTGCGGGCCACGGTGTCTCTCAACGACTCGGTGCGGGGCAGCGCGGCGTCGGGAATCCCGGCGTAGCGGGGATCGAAGCGCGGATTGCGGGGATCGTCCTCCGGAAGCGGCGCGGGGGCCACGTCGTAGCTGCGGCGCCAGACGTACACCTGCTCGTCGCCGTATTTTTCGGCCGTCTCGCGCTTGTTCAATCCCTGAAGCATGCCGTAGTGCTTCTCGTTGAGCCGCCAGGTCTTCGTCACCGGAATCCAGTCCCGGTCCATCCTGTCGAGCACGACGTCGAGGGTCTTCACGGCCCGTTTCAGATAGGAGGTATAGGCGCGGCCGAAATGAAAACCCTCCTTGCGGAGCGTCTCCCCGGCTTTGACGGCCTCGGCGACGCCCTTCTCGCTCAAATCCACATCGGTCCACCCCGTGAACCGGTTTTCCCTGTTCCAGACGCTCTCGCCGTGGCGGAGCAAAACGATCTTTTTCATAACTGTCCGACTGCGTTTTCCGGTTCGGCGCGCACCTCGTTCTCCAGACGCCGGCATTCGCTGAAGTCCTTGATGTTCTGCATCGTGGTGCGTGCTATATTATCCACTGCTTCACGTGTGAAGAAGCCCTGATGCGAGGTGACGATCACGTTGTTGAACGACAGCAGGCGCGCCAGCACGTCGTCGTCCATGATGCGGTCGGAAGTGTCCTCGTAGAAGTACCCGGCCTCCTCCTCGTATACGTCCAGTCCGGCGGCGCCGATCTTCTTCTCTTTCAGTCCGTCGATCAGCGCCTCGGTATGGATCAGCTGACCGCGGCCCGTGTTGATGAGGATCACGCCCGGTTTCATGCGCGAAATGGCCGCGTCGCCGATCATGTAGCGCGTCCGGTCGGTCAGCGGACAGTGGAGCGAAACGATGTCCGCACGGGCGTAAAGCTCGTCGAGCGGCACGTAGGCGATGCCCGCCTCCGCGGCGTACTGCGGATCGGGAAACAGATCGTTGGCCACGACCTCCATGCCGAACCCCTTGAGAATGCGGATCAGCTCGCGGGCGATCCTGCCCGTGCCGACGATCCCCGCGGTCTTGCCGTACATGTCGAAGCCCATCAGCCCGTGGAGCGAGAAGTTGCCGTCGCGCGTGCGCCAGTAGGCGCGGTGTATCTTGCGGTTGAGCGCCAGCATCAGCGCCACGGCGTGTTCCGCCACGGCGTGCGGCGAATAGGCCGGAACCCGCACCACGGGAATCCCGTAACGGGCCGCGGCGTTCAGGTCGACGTTGTTGAAGCCCGCACAGCGCAGCGCGATCAGCTTCACGCCCATCCCGGCCAACTGGCGGATGGTCCCGGCGTCGGCCGTGTCGTTGACGAAGATGCAGACCGCATCGGAACCCTGCGCAAGGGCCACGTTATTGGCGTTCAGGTGGCTGCGGTGGTAGCAGATGTCGAACCCGTAGGTGTCGCGGATGCGGTCGAACGACTCCCGGTCGTAGGGCTGCGTGCCGAATAGCGTTATTTTCATAGTTGCACTTTTTTAATATAAAAACGTCTTCGGGGACTCGGATATTATGCGATGGTCACTTCATCGTCGAGGTAAACGTCCTGAATGGCGTGCAGCAGGGCGATGCCGTCCTTCATCGGACGCTGGAAGGCCTTGCGGCCGCTGATAAGCCCCATGCCCCCGGCGCGCTTGTTGATCACGGCCGTCGTGACGGCCTCCTGCAAGTCCGAGGCCCCGCGCGACTCGCCGCCCGAGTTGATCAGGCCCACGCGGCCCATATAGCCGTTGGCCACCTGATAGCGGCAGAGGTCGATGGGGTGGTCCGAAGTCAGCTCGGTGTAGACCTTGTCGCTGGTCTTGCCGAAGCCGACGGCCCGGAAACCGCCGTTGTTCGACGGGAGTTTCTGTTTCACGATGTCGGCCTTGATCGTCACACCGAGGTGGTCGGCCTGCCCCGTGAGATCGGCCGAAGCGTGGTAGTCGGCACCCTCCTTCCTGAAACCCTCGTTGCGCAGGTAGCACCACAGGATCGTCGCCATGCCCAGTTCGTGCGCCAGGTCGAACGCGCGGGCGATCTCGACCAGTTGCCGGCGGCTCTCCGGCGAACCGAAGTAAATCGTGGCCCCGACGGCTGCGGCGCCCATGTTCCAGGCATCGCGCACCGTGCCGAACAACACCTGGTCGTAGGTGTTGGGGTAGGACAGCAGCTCGTTGTGGTTGATTTTGACGATGAAGGGAATTTTGTGCGCGTATTTGCGCGCCACGGCTCCCAGCACGCCGAAAGTCGAGGCGACGGCATTGCAACCGCCCTCGACGGCGAGTCTGACGATGTTTTCCGGATCGAAATAGGCGGGGTTCGGGGCGAACGAAGCCCCCGCGGAGTGCTCGATGCCCTGATCCACGGGCAGGATCGAGACATAGCCCGTGCCGCCCAGCCGTCCGTTGGAGAGAATCCATTGCAGACTGCCCAGCGTACGGACGCTGCGGTCGGATTCGGCCCAGATGCGGTCCACGGTGTCGGGTCCCGGCAGGTACAACGACTTTTTGTCGATGGTGCGGCATACGTGGGAGAGGTAGTAGCCGGCCTGCTCCCCTAAAATTTCAACTGTCTTGCTCATAATCGCTGTGTTTTTGGTCATTTTACGAATCCCGTGCAATTCCGGGTCCAATCAGGTCCCGTTTACGGCCTAAAAGTTACCGAAAAATCCGGGAGGTTGTTCCCGGCGCGGGAGGCGGAGCGCGGATTCGGACCGAATGGTACAGAGGTAGGACAGAAATGCGAAGCGGGCGCGCCCGTTCAGGGCATGCGGCGAGGCCCGTTCAAAGCGTTCCGGCTGCTGCGGGCCGGACTACGCAGGGACACAAACCGTCCCGGACGCAGAATTTACCGCCCGGAGCGGACAAAAGTCCGAAACCCGGATACCTATTTTTTGTTGTTGCGGTACTCGGTGGGCGATTCCCCCGCGTGCTTCTTGAAAAAACGCCCGAGGTAGGACTGGTCGGGAAACCGGAGCCGGTAGGCGATCTCCTGCACCGAAAGGTCGGTCGACTGGAGCATCATCTTGATCTCCAGCATCACCGAACGGTCGATGAACTCCTTGGCCGAACTGTGCGCCACGCTGCGCACGATGGTCGACAGGTAACGGGTCGAAATGCAGAGTTTGTCGGCGTAAAACGACACTTCGCGCTCCTGGGCGCAATGCTCGTGCACGAGAGCGACGAAACGGTGGAACAGCTCCGACTGCCGCGTGGTCGTCTCCGGCACGCGGTGCTGCCGGGCTGCGAAACGCTGCATCTTGTCGTAACTCTCCAGCAGCAGATTCTGCAAACGGTTCTTGATGATCGTATTGCGGAACACGTTGCCGCGGTCGCGGTAGGTGTAGGCCGCCATCTGGAGCCAGATCGAAGCCCCCTCGACGATCCGCTGGGGCGGATGGGAGATCGGACGCTCGCGCAGGGCGTGGAAAAACGAAGGGTCCATCCGGAAGGCCGCCTCGGAAAAGAGATCCCGCGAAAACGAGCAGTAGGCCGCCCTGAAATCCTCCGTGCGGTCGGTGAGCATGAAGATAGATCCGGGCAGCAGCAGCACCATCGTATTGCGGCGCACCTGCCCCTGGTACTGGTTGACGGTGGCGTCGGCGCTGCCACTGCGACAGAAGAGAATCGCACCTCCTTCCACACGGCAGGCGTAATTGCCGAAAAAGGCGAAATCGGATTCGCCCACAACAAATTGCTCCTCGGGAGTGGTGATTAGCGGATTGACCTGTGGCATACAATTCTTTTTTCGAACAAAAATAATGAAATTTTCGATAAATATTCCATTTTTATTCCGAAAAGTACCAATTCTGTTCGCAATAAAGGGTACATTGATACCGTTTTTAAAATACTTTTGCACCTGAAAAAGTTTTTTAGTCCAATCAGTTAAAGGAATTGTTATGAAGCAAACATTTGTGAAAGCTGCCGTTTTGGCATGCTGCATGGCGGCCGTCGGATGCAAACAGGCTCCGATGACAATGGGCCCCGGCGAATACGCCGTAATGACCATCGCCACCACCGACCGGGAAATCCCGAGCAACTACTCGGCGACGATCCGCGGCCGTCAGGACATCGCAATCTATCCGCAGGTTTCGGGAACGATCTCACAGCTCTGCGTCAACGAAGGTCAGAAAGTCGCCAAGGGACAGACCCTTTTCATCATCGACCAGGTTCCCTACAAAGCCGCCTTGCAGACCGCCGAAGCCAACGTCGAGGCCGCCAAAGCCGGCGTGGCCACCGCACAGCTCACCTACGACAGCAAGAAGGAGCTTTTCGCCCGCAACGTCGTTTCGCAGTTCGACCTCTCGACGGCCAACAACAACCTGCTGACGGCCAAGGCCCAGCTCGCACAGGCCGAGGCACAGCGCGTGAACGCCGCCAACAACCTCTCCTACACGGTCGTGAAGGCTCCGACCGACGGCGTGGTGGGAACGCTGCCGTACCGCGTCGGCGCGCTGGTGAGCGCTTCGATCCCGCAGCCGCTGACCACCGTGTCGGACAACTCGGAGATGTACGTCTACTTCTCGATGACCGAAAACCAGCTCCTGGCCCTGACACGCCAGTACGGCTCGATCGCCGAAACGCTCAAGAGCATGCCGGGCGTACAGTTGCAGCTCAGCGACGGTTCGACCTACGACCAGACGGGCCGCGTGGAGTCGATCAGCGGCGTCATCGACACCTCGACGGGCAGCGTGTCGCTGCGCGCGGCGTTCCCCAACCCGAACGGACTGCTGCACAGCGGCGGTGCGGGCAACATCATCCTGCCGAGCATCTACAAGGATTGCATCGCCGTTCCGCAGGCCGCGACGTTCGAACTCCAGAACAAAGTATATGTATATAAAGTGGTGGACGGCAAGGCCTCTTCGGCGATGATCGACGTCGAGAAGATCTCGAACGGCCGCGAGTATATAGCACGCGCGGGACTCGTGCCGGGCGATGTGATCGTTGCCGAAGGCGTGGGTCTGCTGCGCGAAGGCACGCCCATCGTTCCGAAGGGCCAAGCCGCAGCAGCCGCTGCCGCAGCACCCGCAACCGACGAGTCCGCCGCTCAAACCCAAACCGAGAAGGAGGAATAACCTATGACACTCAAGCATTTCATAGAACGACCCGTATTGGCGTCGGTCATATCAATCGTAATCGTAATCGCCGGTCTGATCGGTCTGGCGACACTGCCCGTCGAGCAGTATCCCGACATCGCGCCCCCGACGGTCATGGTGCGCGCCTCCTATCCGGGAGCCAGCGCCGAAACGATTCAGAAGTCGGTCATCGTACCGCTCGAACAGGCCATCAACGGTGTGGAGGACATGACCTACATGACCTCCAGCGCAGCCGTCGGCAGCGCCTCCGTGACGGTCTATTTCCGCCAGGGAACCAACGCCGACATGGCGGCCGTCAACGTGCAGAACAAAGTGTCACGCGCCACCGGCCAGCTTCCTCCCGAGGTCACGCAGATCGGTGTGACGACCATGAAGCGCCAGACCTCGATGGTCAAGATCTTCTCGCTCTACAGCCCCGACGACTCCTACGACGAGACCTTCCTGTCGAACTACCTGAAGATCAACGTCGAGCCGCGCATCCAGCGTATCCGCGGCGTCGGCGAGGTGTTCACCCTCGGCGCAGAATACTCGATGCGCGTCTGGCTGAAGCCCGACGTAATGGCCCAGTACAAGCTCATCCCGTCGGACGTGACGGCGGCGCTGGCCGAACAGAACATCGAGTCGGCGACCGGTACGCTGGGCGAGAACTCCCAGAACACGTTCCAGTACACGATGAAATACCGCGGACGCCACCAGACGCCCGAAGAGTTCGGTGAAATCGTGCTGCTCTCGAAGCCCGACGGCACGCTCCTGCGTCTGAAGGACATCGCCGACATCGAACTGGGCAGCGAATCCTACGCTTACAAAGGTTACACCAACGGCCATCCGGGCGTCAGCACGATGATCTTCCAGACGGCCGGTTCGAACGCCACGCAGGTCGTGAACGACGTCAACGCCCTGCTCGACGAATTGCAGGCCGAACTGCCGAAAGGCATCGCCATCGCACATCTCCAGAGCGTGAACGACTTCCTCTACGCCTCGATGAAAGAGGTGGTCAAGACCCTGTTCGAGGCCATTCTCCTCGTGATCCTGGTCGTGTACGTCTTCCTGCAGGACATCCGCTCGACGCTCATCCCCACGGTGTCGATTCTCGTGGCGCTGGTCGGAACCTTCGGCTTCCTCGCATTCGCCGGATTCTCGATCAACCTGCTGACCCTCTTCGCGCTGGTTCTTGCGATCGGTACGGTCGTCGATGACGCCATTATCGTGGTGGAGGCTGTCCAGGCACGCTTCGACGTGGGATATAAGTCCTCTTTCATGGCCACCGTCGATGCCATGTCGGGCATCACGTCGGCCATCGTAACCTCGACGCTGGTCTTCATGGCCGTGTTTATCCCCGTCGCCATGATGGGCGGAACGTCGGGTGTGTTCTACACGCAGTTCGGTATCACGATGGCCGTGGCCGTAGGTATCTCGGCCATCAACGCACTTACGCTCTCGCCGGCCCTCTGCGCCATGATCCTGAAACCCTATCTCGACGAAAACGGCGAGATGCGCGACAACTTCGCGGCACGCTTCCGCAAGGCTTTCAACACGGCATTCAGCGTACTGATCGGCAAATACAAGCACGGCGTACTGCTCTTCATCAAGCACAAGTGGCTGATGTGGTCAACGCTCGGCCTGGCTTTCGCGGCGCTGGTGCTGCTGATGAACTCCACCAAGACGGGTCTGGTTCCCGACGAGGACCAGGGTACGATCATGGTCAACGTCACCACGGCCCCGGGTTCCTCGCTCGCCGAGACCCACAAGGTCATGGAGCAGGTTTCGCAGCGCATCAGCGGCATTCCGCAGATTCGCGACTACATGCAGGTGGCCGGTTACGGCATGATCGCCGGACAGGGTTCGTCGTACGGTATGGCCATCATCAAACTCAAGGACTGGGACGAGCGTCCGAACAAGGAGGATGACGTGAACGCCGTCATCGGCCAGATTTACGGCCGCACCGCCGACATCAAGGACGCACAGATCTTCGCCGTGGCTCCGCCGATGATCTCGGGTTACGGAACCTCGACCGGTTTCTCCATGCACCTGCAGGACAAGACCGGCGGCGACCTGACCGAATTCTACAATATTTACCTGCAATTCATCGGCGCGCTGAACCAGCGTCCGGAGATCGCCCGCGCATACTCGACCTTCAACATCAACTTCCCGCAGTACATGGTGGACATCGACGCGGCGAAGGCCAAGCGTGCCGGCATATCGCCGACCTCGATCCTCTCGACGCTGGCAGGCTACTACGGCGGCCAGTACGTTTCGAACATCAACCGCTTCTCGAAGATGTACTACGTGACGATGCAGGCCGACCCGAAATACCGTCTCGACACCGAGTCGCTCAACAACGTCTACGTGCGTTCGAGCAGCGGCGAGATGGCTCCCCTGGGCCAGTTCGTAAATCTGACGAGGGTTTACAGCTCCGAGGTGCTGAACCGCTTCAACATGTACAGTTCGATCGCCGTGAACGGTACGGCCGCCGACGGTTATTCGTCGGGCGACGCCATCCGGGCCATTCAGGAAACGGCCGCGCAGGTGCTTCCGAAGGGCTACGGTTACGAGTTCGACGGCATCACGCGCGAGGAGGCCCAGACGGGCAGCAACACGGTCATCATCTTCGGTATCTGTATCCTGCTGATCTACCTCATCCTGAGCGCGCTGTACGAGAGTTTCCTCATTCCGTTCGCCGTCATTCTGTCGGTTCCGTGCGGTCTGATGGGTTCGTTCCTGCTCGCCAAGATAATGGGACTGGAGAACAACATCTACCTCCAGACGGGTATCATCATGCTGATCGGTCTGTTGTCGAAAACGGCCATCCTGATCACGGAGTACGCCGCCGACCGCCGCGCCGCGGGCATGAGCCTCTCGCAGGCCGCCGTGTCGGCCGCCAAAGCCCGTCTGCGTCCTATTCTGATGACCGTCCTCACCTGCGTGTTCGGTATGATCCCGCTGGTGCTCTCGCACGGCGTAGGCGCAAACGGCAACTCGACCCTCGGTGCAGGTGTCATCGGCGGTATGATCGTCGGAACGCTGGCGCTGCTGTTCCTCGTACCGACGCTGTTCATCGTCTTCCAGACGTTGCAGGAGAAGGTCAAACCCCTGGAATTCGATCCCGATCCCCAGTGGGCCGTACGCGCAGAGCTGGAAGAGTGTAAAAACGAGAAAGAGGAGGAGTAACCCATGAAAAAGATCCTGATAATATGCGCTGCGGCGGCGCTGACCGGCTGCGGCATCTATAAACCCTACACCCGCCCCGAGGTGAACACCGCAGGGCTCTACGGCACGGCGGAGACCGCCGACACAACGACCCTGGGCGACATCCGCTGGCAGGAGATGTTCACCGATCCCCAGTTGCAGGCGCTGATCGCACTGGCGCTGGAAAACAACACCGATCTGCAATCGGCAGGCTGGCGCGTGAAGGAGGCCGAAGCGACGCTCAAATCGGCACGCCTGGCTTACCTGCCGTCGTTCAACTTCGCTCCGCAGGGCAGTCTGAGCAGCTTCGACGGTGCGACGCCGACGAAGACGTACAGCATTCCCGTGACGGCCAGCTGGCAGATCGACATCTTCAACGGCCTGACGAACGCCAAGCGCAAAGCCAAGGCGCTCTATCTCCAAAGCAAGGAGTACGAGCAGGCGGTGAAGACCCAGCTCATTTCGAGCGTGGCGAACCTCTACTACACGCTGCTGATGCTCGACAGCCAGTATGCCGTGACAGAGGAGACGGCCGCCAAATGGCGTCAGAGCGTCGAGACGATGCGCGCCATGAAGGATGCCGGCATGACCAACGAAGCCGGCGTGGCCCAGTACGAAGGCAACACGCTTTCGATCGAGGCGTCGTTGCACGACATCGCATACCAGCGCACGCAGATCGAGAATTCGCTCTGCTCGCTGCTGGGCGAGGCCCCGCACACCATCGGCCGCGGCAATCTCGACAATCAGCAGCTGCCCGATGACCTGACGGTCGGCGTGCCCTTGCAAATGCTTTCGAACCGCCCCGACATCCGTTCGGCCGAATACTCGCTGATGCAGTCCTACTACGCCACGGCGAGTGCCCGTTCGGCCCTCTATCCGTCGATCACGCTGAGCGGCTCGCTGGGCTGGACCAACAGCAGCGGCGCAGGGATCGTCAATCCCGGCAAACTGCTCTGGAGTGCCGCAGGATCGCTCCTGCAACCGATCTTCAACGCCAACGCCAACCGCGCCCGCGTGAAGATCGCCAAGGCACAGCAGGAGGAGTCGCTGCTGGCGTTCCAGCAGGCGTTGCTCAACGCCGGCGCCGAGGTCAACAACGCTCTCGTGCAGAGCCAGTCGGCCCGCGCGAAGACGGACCTCCGGGCCCGCCAGATCGCCGCGATGGAGCGCGCCGTGGAATCGACCGAACTGCTGATGCAGCACGGTTCGACCACCTACCTCGAAGTGCTGACCGCACAGCAGTCGCTGCTGTCGGCCCGTTTGTCGCAGATTTCCGACCGGTTCGACGAGATCCAGGGCATCGTGAACCTTTACCAGGCTCTCGGCGGAGGCCGTGACATCACGGAGGAAAAATAATGAAACGGGGAGCGACCAAAGAGGAGATCATCCGCATCACGCGGGAACTCATCGCCCGGAACGGCATCCGTGCCGTCCGGGTCGATGAGATCGCGCAGACGCTGGGAATCTCGAAACGCACCCTGTACGAAATGTTCACCGACAAGAATGACCTCGTAAGCGCATGCCTCGAGGCCATGAGCCACCAGCAGCGGGAACGCATCGTCGCCTGCCGCAAACGGCGCGGCGGCAATCCGCTGCAAAAGGTGCTCCGGCTGACGAACGAATACATCGACAACCTCTATACGGTAGACCACCGTTTCCTGTCGGACATCAGCCGCAAGATCATCTTCGCGGAGCACTACGACGAGCACCGGGAATTCTGGCGCAGGGAACTGACCGACTACCTCGAAACCTGTCGCCAGGAACAGCTTCTGCTGCCCGAAATCGACGCCCCGGCATTTGCCGAGCAGTTGATGAACACGATCCTCGACCTGCGCCTGAACGGCACGGTCCGCGAGGAACTCCGGCTCTTCTGCCGGACGATACTCCGCGGCGCGGGGACCCGGAAGGGCATCGAACTGATCGACCGCAAACCGTGAGTTTCGCAATACGCCTGTAAAAAAGCCCCGCAGCCGAACTGCGGGGCTTTTTACGCCCGGAAACGACATGGCCGCCGGACGCCGCAAAGGCGTCTCCGTCCGCCCGAGGCCCGCAGACCTCTGCGAAGCGAAGCCGCGGGTTCCGCGGAGTTTCAAAGCCTGCGGTCCCCGGGCCTGCGGAAGCCCCGCACGGCCCGGCCGTCCTCGATACCTGCGCAGCCCTCGGTCCGCCGGCATCTTCCGGATGCGAAAAAGGCTGCGAATCGTTCGCAGCCTCTTCCCATAACAGGTCGTTCTCTCAATAGATCCTGCCGGCATCGGCGCTCTCCAGATACCACTCCGCGTGCTCCGCGCCGTTGGACGAGGCCCATGCCATGAAGTGTTCGTAAACGCCGCGGATGTCGTTCGCCTCGGCAGGGTAGCGGAACTCGCCCGGAATCATCAGCGCCCACATCATGTAGTTGTTCTTGGTCTGGTCGCCCTCCGTCACGAAGAACTTGTAGGGATCCGAAGGCAGGAACGAACCCTTGCCGATAATCCCCGAAGCGGTCGGCGCATAGCCCGGCATGTGAATCTCGCTGGTGCGCTGCTTCGGCGCGATGAAGAAGTTCATCTCCGAATCCAGTACCGAGGCGATGTCCACCGGCTGCGAGAAGGTCACCGTCGTGGTGTGTTTCCGGATTGCAGCGGCGGGCTGTCCCTTCCAGGTGTTCGAGGCACTCAACAGCTCCTCCGTCCTGTTGAAGAACGGAATCACGGCACAGGGGCTGTCGGCGTCGAGCCCCCGCGAAGCGAACGCACCGCTGCCGAAGCCCTCGTGCGACGAGACGACGCCGGCCACGTCCGACGTCTGCACCTTGTCCATCTGCACGGCTCCGGCGATGTCGTAGGTGGTTCCCGCAGCACGCAGTTCCCAGTTGATCGTAAGAGCCGAGACCTTGCCGCCGTCCTTCGACATCATACGGTCGATACGGCTCACGATGACCACGTCGTTCATGTCGTAATCGCCCAGCCACGGCCAGTTGTCCTCGAAGCAATAAGTATAGGTATGTCCGGGAACGTTCGCATACTCGTCGGGTTCCGGCTCCGGATCAGGATTTACGGGGTCCTTGCCGCCGTTGCAGCCGTTTTCTGCGATGATCGTCGTCTGCGACGCCGACATCACGGCTCCGTCGGTCAGATAATCCTTCCGGATCGTGTAATCCTTATCCCGGTCGTTGTCATAAACGACCTCGATCGCTCCCGAGAAATAGGTTTCATGCCCTTTGCGGGTATACGCCTTCTCCGAAATCAGGACCACGGCCCTTGGATCGGCGTCGCCGGTAAACGCGAATCTGTTCCCGCCGCCCTTTTCGTCGGCGTTGTACTCCTCCATCGTGAAGATCGCGCCTCGGGCCATCGACACGTTCGTATTGTTGAATTCAACCCTTCCGGCATCGAGTCCGGCATTCGCGCTGAAATTGAACTCCGCCCCCTGGGCCTCCAGCTCGTTCACCGAAGTGTGGCAGTTCACCCAGATCGTACCGCGGGCGGTCATCTCTTCGATCGAAGCCCGGCCGCGCTGGTAAATGGCCGTACTGCGCTCCAACTCGCACTCGTCGTTCACGACGAGCAGGGCGTTCTCGCAGTTGTGGAACTCGCCGTCGGAATTGATTTTCAGATCGTCGACCGTAACGGCGCCGTCGTTGTAGATCCGCGCGGAGTTAGAAACCTTCATCTCGTCGGTCACGGTCAGCACGCCCGTCGCCGTGTTGTAGACAGTCAGACCGTTATTCATGTCGAGGCTGCCATCGACCGTCAACGTACCGTTGTTTACGATGCATTTGCCGCTGACATTGGGTTTCCCGACGGACAGCTTGCCATCGGCAAAGACGTAGACCGCAGCCCCGTCGGCGGCGGAAGGCTGAATTTTCAGGGTCCCGATCTTCACCTCGCCGCCCGGCAATACAGCCAGTTTGGCCCGTCCGATGTTGAGCGACGAAAGCGTCAGTTTGCCGGCGACATAAAGGATCGGGGCCTGATAGGGGCTGAACCCGCCGTTGAGATCCAATTTGCCCGCAACCTCCGCCCCGGCAGGGATCAGGTATTCGGGAGCGGCGTAAAAAGCCCAACTGGCTCCCAGCTGGTAGCTCTTGCCGCTCTCGATCGCGGTGATCACGGCTTTGGAATCGAACGACGCCGCATCGGGCGCCTCCATTTTCGGATAATCGGGCATCGAACTCCCGACCCGGGCGTTCGCCGCCAGACGCATCTTCGGCGCAGCGGCAGCCTTCATCGAAGCGCCCGTCACGGCTACCGTGCCGTGCGCCCCGACCATCTTCACCGACTTCGTGCCGTCGGGCAGGGTGGTCTGGACATAGAGGTTTTCGGTCCCGGCGTTCAGTGTGAACGCCGACCGGAAAGGCATAGCGGATTTCGCCACGCCCCGGGCCGCCAGATTCTCCGCCGAAAGGATCGGCGAGGAGTAAATGCGGATCACGGCATAGGGTGGCGTCGCGCCTTCCACGACAGGCGTCGACACCGAAACGGTCACGTTCCGGGTCGTTTTCCAGTCGAAATCGGCGGGAACAGCCCCCGGCACAACCGGACTGTCAGGGCTTCCGCCCAGATCCTTCTGACAGGAGGAAGCGACAACAGCCACCGCCATCAAAGCCGTGCAAAGTTTTTTCATATCGTAATTTTCTAAATGTGTGATGCATTCTGTCTTCGCGACAAATACTAAGTATAATTTTCTCAACTACAAAATTCCGCTCATTTATATGACAAAAAAAGCCCGTTTTTTTACGCAAAACAAAATTCCGGCCGAAAAAGAGGATTTCCGAAAAAATTTCCTATATTTGCACCGTAAGAGCAACAGAAGCGAATGACCAGCCCTGCAACATACGACTGTCGGCGCCGCGGAGAACACCGCGGAACGATGATGATGTCCATGTGCATGTGCAACCGTTTTCGCCGGGTGTAGCTCCTTCATGCACTGAAAATGACACAATCCGGCTTCGTAGAGGTCGGATTTTTTTATCGGATTTTTTAACGACAGATATAACATACCATGGATTCAAAAAAGTACCGTTTCGAAACCCTCCAGATTCATGCGGGCCTGCAACCCGACGAACCCACCGGCGCCCGGGGCGTGGCGATCTATCCCACGGCGGCCTATCGGTTCAAAAACTGCGACCACGCCGCAAGGCTCTTCGAGTTGAGCGAAGGCGGCAACATCTATACGCGCCTGCAAAACCCCACCACGACGGCCTACGAACAGCGCATCGCCGCCCTGTACGGGGCTGTGGGGGCGCTCGCCGTCTCGTCGGGCATGTCGGCCATCCTGATCGCCGTGCTTTCGCTGGCGGCTGAAGGGGACAACATCGTCGCCTCGCCGTTCCTCTACGGAGGCACCTACAACCAGTTCCGCACGTCGCTGCGCCGGCTCGGCATCGACTGCCGCATCGCCCCGAGCGAGCGTCCCGAGGATTTCGAGGCGCTGATCGACAGCCGCACCAAGGCGCTCTACGCCGAGAGCATGGGCAATCCCACCTGCGCGGTCCCCGACCTGGAGGCGCTGGGCAAACTGGCCCGGCGGCGCGACATTCCGTTCATCGTCGACAACACGTTCGGTGCGGCGGGCTACCTCTGCAACCCGTTCGAGTGGGGCGCGAACATCGTCGTGGACTCCGCGACGAAGTGGATCAACGGCCACGGGACGGCCATGGGCGGCGTGATCGTCGACGGCGGCAACTACAACTGGGCGAACGGCAAATTCCCGCAGATCGACGGACCTTCGGAAGGGTATCACGGGCTGAATTTACACGAGGCGTTCGGTCCGGCGGCCTTCATCGTCAAATGCCGCGTCGACGGGCTGCGCGACCTGGGATGCTGCCCCTCGCCGTTCGACTCCTACCTGATGATGATCGGGCTGGAGACCCTCTCGCTGCGCGTGAAGCATCAGGTGGAATCCACCTGGAAACTGGCCGAATACTGCCGCAGCCACCCGAAGGTCGAGCGGGTCAGCTTCGTGGGATTCGACACGCACCCGAGCCATGAAAACGCCCGCAAATACTACCGCTACGGCTCATCGGCGGTCTTCACCGTCGAACTCAAGGGCACGCTCGAAAGCACCGTGCGCTTCGTCGAATCGCTCCGCCTGGCGGCCAACATGACCATGATCGGCGACTCGATCACCGTCGTGACCCATCCGGCGTCGACGACCCACAAACAGTTGAGCGACGCCGACCTTGCGGCGGCAGGCGTCACGCCCACGCTGCTGCGCATCTCGCTGGGACTGGAAAACGCCGACGACCTCATCGAGGATTTCGAACAGGCTTTCGCACAAATCGGATAATGGAACCGCAGATTTACATAGCTCCCGGACCGTTCGAACTCGAAACGGGCCACACGCTGCCCGAACTGCGGATCGCCTACCACACCTACGGCACGCTGAACGCCGCCAAGGACAACGTGGCATGGGTGTGCCACGCGCTGACGGCCAATTCGGACGTCGCCGACTGGTGGCCCCACACGGTCGAGGCGGGACGGTTCCTCGACCCCGCGCGCCATTTCGTCGTCTGCGCCAACATCATCGGCTCGCACTACGGCACGACGGGGCCGCTGCACGTGAATCCCGCCACGGGGCGGCCCTGGTACAAGGATTTTCCGCCCTTCACGATCCGCGACATCGTGCGGGCGCACCGGCTGCTGGCCGACGCGCTCGGCATCGGGCGCATCGGGACGCTGGTGGGCAGCTCGGTCGGAGGTTTCCAGGCCGTCGAGTGGGCCGTTTCGGAACCGGAGCGGATCGAACGGCTCGTGCTGATCGCCACCGCGGCCAAGGCTTCGCCCTGGGCCATCGCCATCGACGAAACGCAGCGCATGGCCATCGAGGCCGACACGACTTTCGGCCAGCCGCGCGACGACGCCGGAATGAAAGGGCTTGCAACAGCCCGGGCCATCGGCCTGCTGAGCTACCGCGGTCCCGAAGGCTACAACCTCACCCAGCAGGACCGCGAGGAGCGCCCCGCCGTGCACCGGGCGTGCACCTACCAGCAATACCAGGGCGAAAAACTCCGCCGCCGTTACAACGCCTACTCCTATTACGCGATCCTCGACGCCTTCGACACGCACGACGCGGGCCGCGGGCGGGGCGGACTGGAGCAGGCGCTCCGCAGCATCACGGCCCGGACGCTGGTGGTCGGCATCACGACCGACATCATCTTCACGCCCGCCGAGATGCGCAGCTTGCACGCCATGATCCCCGGCAGCGCGTACCACGAAATCGACTCGCCGTTCGGCCACGACGGATTCCTCGTCGAACACGAACAGTTGAACGACATACTGCTACCTTTTATGAACAATTAAAAACCGGATACCCCATGACCAAAATCAAAATCGGACTGTTCGGATTCGGCGTCGTCGGACAGGGCATCTACGAAGTGGTGCGCAAATCGAAGAACGCCCACGCCGAAATCGTGAAAATCTGCGTCCGCGACCCCAAAAAGCCGCGCAAGATCGAAGTCGACCCTTCGCTGTTCACCACCTCGGTCGACGACATCCTCGACAACCAGAACATCAACCTCGTGGTGGAGGTCATCGACGATGCCGATGCCGCCTACAACATCGTCAAACGGGCCATGCTGCGCGGCATCCCGGTCGTGTCGGGCAGCAAGACGATGCTCGCCAAACACCTTCCCGAGCTGATCGAGATTCAGAAAACCCGCAACGTGGCGCTGCTCTACGACGCTTCGTCGTGCGGCTCGATCCCCGTGATCCGCAACCTCGAAGAGTACTACGACAACGACCTGCTGCTGGAGGTCAAGGGCATTCTGAACGGCTCGTCGAACTACATCCTCTCGCGCGTCTTCGACCACAAGGACTCCTACGCCAACGCCCTCGCGCAGGCGCAGGCGCTGGGCTTCGCCGAAAGCGATCCCTCGTTCGACATCGAGGGCTACGACTCGCTGTTCAAACTGGTGATCATCACCGTGCATGCGCTGGGAACCTACGTCGCCCCGGAGCGCATCTTCACCTACGGCATCTCGACGATCCACGATTCGGACATTCAGTACGCTCGTGAGAAAAACGTGAAGATCAAGCTGGTGGCGCAGGTCGTCAAGGTGAGCGACGAACATTTCACGATGTTCGTCATGCCGGAGTTCGTGACGCCTGCCAAGTACATTTACAGCGTCGACGACGAGTACAACGGCGTGGTGATCCGCGGCGAGTGCTACGACCGGCAGTTCATGTTCGGCAAGGGCGCGGGCAGCCTGCCCACGGCGTCGTCGATCCTGAGCGACATCATGGCGCGGCTGAACAACTACCGCTACGAGTACAAGAAGATGAACTACATCGAGAAACCCGACTACACGACCGACATCACGCTGAAAATCTACGCCCGCTACAAGGAGACCGACGTGCAGGGCATTCTGAACTTCTCGAAGATTCACGAACAGTTCATCAGCGAGGAGAGCAACTACGTGATCGGCGAGATTCCGCTGCGCGAACTGCTCGAAAAAAGATCGCAGCTTTCGGGCAGGGACGTCTTCCTGGCGAACATCCCGATCTTCTTCCTGAACCGCGATTAAACAGAAAAAGGTCCCTTGACAAGGGACCTTTTTCATTGTCTACCGCACGGCGTCGTCTTTCACGCAGCGGACCGACAGGCCGTATCCGAGCGGAACCTCGCCGGTCACCGGATCGGTCGTGGTGCTGTAAACCAGGCAGCCGCTCCGCTCGGCCGTGGCCTCGCAGCTTATCAGATAACCTTTGTCGGCGTCTCCGTACCTGTTCGACGTGCCGTTCACGATCCAGTATCCGGCGCACCTGAAAAATCCGGCCGCAGGCCCGGCGGCAAGGAGCGCTTCGAGTTCGGCCAATGCGGGAACGTGCCAGCCCTCGGGACAGATGCCCCGCAGCGGAGTCCCGGACCGGACCGTGGCGCCGCCCGTCACCGTCTTATAATCGTACAGCAGCCCTTTTTCCGCCACCGCGGAAAGCCCCTCCTCGGGATACCATACGCCATCGCCGATCTCCGTACCCGCAGGCTGGTAGCGCAGGTTCTCGGCCATCCATACCTGTCCGCCGATCTTCGCCGTGCGGTAGGTATCGCCGCCGTATTCCAGTTCGGAAGCCTCCCCGCCGTCGCCCTCGTCAAGCGAACCGCCGTCTTCCCAGTCGCTGACCTCGCCGCTCAGCTTCAGCTCGATGTCGATGTTGGTGACGAGCACCGACATGTCGTACCTTCGGCCGCTTTCGAGCGTCGCCGAAGAGAGGGTCTTGCTGCGGCTCTTGCCGTCGCGCGTGGAGACCGTGACGGTCAGCGCCCCCTGCTGCGGCACGAGAATCGCACGGTAGGAGGCGTCGGGCGTCACTTCGAAGGTTTCGATTTCAGCGGCCACCACGCCGGCTTTCGCCGAAGCCGTCGGCACGGAGAGATCCACCGAGGCCGTCGGGACGAACCCGCCCACGGCGACGCCCGAAACCGCAGCATCGGAATTGTTGGTAATGACGATGGTCAGCTGTGACATCAGGTGATAGAACAGCATCCCGACGGGCGCGCCCGTGGGCGTCACGTTCTTCGCTACGGCCCCCAGCAGGTCCGAGGAGGCGCAGCCCGCACTCTGATCCCGCGCCACGGAGAACTCGTCGGGAACGCCCGACGCCGAATAGGGGAAATAGGCCGTGAGCGTCGAGGTTTCGTTCAGGTCGTTGTACCACAGCAGGCCGGAAGCCGTGAAGGCCGAGCCGTCGTAGGTCATCTGGTGGTTCCGGACGTAATCCGAGCCGTTCTTCGTGACGGTCAGACCGATACAGTCGCCCGTATCGAAATGAAGCCCCGTGACGCGGGTTTTGATCGACGGCGTGATCCGGATGCCGGGAACCGCATCCCGCTTATCGGCACAGCCGGGTGCAGCGGCGAGGCCCGCCGCCAGAAGCGCAAGAAGGAGTTGTCTTTTCATCATTCAGGTTTATTTTTGCGACTTTTAATCACAAAAATAAAACTTTTTATGTTATTCACAAGACCTCCGGTCAGTTTTTGTAATACGATTCGTCGAGTCCGAGCGTGAAATTCCCGCGCCGGAACCAGGTGACGGCGGCCAGCGCGAACACCAGCGCGGCGTTGAAGAAGAACGGGAAACGGTCGCTGTGGGTGTGGAACAGATGGCGGAACATGTCCATGATGAAGGGGCAGATCATCACCGCAAGGTAGTTCATCGCCATGACGAACGACAGCGCGAGCGTCGCCGAGCGGGGCGGAGCGATGGTCGCCGCCTTGTCGTAGATGACGGGCTGAATCACCCCGTAGCCGAAGCCCGTGAGCAACGCCCCGACGACGAGCATCGTCTTGTCACGGAAGATCCCCACGCACAGCAGCCCCGCGCAGACCAGCCCCAGCGACACGAGGTTGACGTTCTGCTTCAGCCCGCGGATGATCCGGTCGATAAACAGCCCGGGAAGCATGATCGCCAGGAAGAACAACGAGATCAGCACACCCGAAAACGAACTGCTGATCTTGTAGTCGTCGACCAGAAACGAGGCGTAGAAGGCGATGGCCAGCACGGCGTAAGTGGCGAAGAAGTAAAAGAGCATCAGTCCGACGAGCTTGCCCCGGTCGATCCGTTTGTGGCGCATCTGGATGCTCTGCTCCGGCTCGGGCGTGGAGCGGCTGCGCCGGAGGAAGAACGACAGCGCGAGCGAGATGCCCGGCAGGGTATAGACCAGGAACGGAAGATGCCAGTTGACCTCGGCCAGGTAGCCCGTCACGGCGGTCGCCACGACGAGCGTAAGGTTGTTGATCGCCGAACTGTACCCCAGCTGCCGGACGCGGCTGTCCCCCGTGAAATAGTCGACGATCAGGCCCGTCGAGAGGGGGATGACCATGCCGGCGCCGACACCGAGGATGCAGCTGATGACGATGAGCCACGCCATGCTGCGGGCGAACAGGCAGGCCACGCCGCTCAAAAAGAAAATCGAAAGTCCTACGATCAGGATTTTGAGTTTGTCCCTCCCCTCGGAGAGTTTTCCGGAGAGCAGCACGAAGGGGATGATCAGCAGCGACGGCAGCGAGGTGAGCATCTGGATTTCGAGGTCCGTAACCTTGGGAAACACCTTGTTCAGATCGCCCAGAATAGGGGAGACGGCCAGTCCGGGCAGCGACGCAATGGCCGACACGGACCAGATTGCCAGCAGGACGACGAGCGATACGGAGCCTTTTCCTGTATTGATTTTCATGGCCTGGGATTTTAGCATCCCGCCCCGCACCAGTTATACCAAACAAAACGGGCCGGCTGTGCGGCCGGCCCGACGGTTGGGTTTCTTCGTAAGTTTGCGTTACTCCGCTTTCACGCAGCGCACCGGCATGCCGTTGGCACGGGCATAGGGCACTCCGTTCTCAATGCCTTTGGAGGTGCTTTTCTTCTCGAACCAGAAATGCAGCGCCGACGACTGCGTACCGGTCCCTGCATCGGCCGACCAGTAAAGGCCCTCCCAGGGCTGCGCCTCGTCCGCCGTGCTCCGCACGCCGAGCGTCTGGGCAGGAGCGGGGGCATACAGGTTCTGAATCGAACTGTTGTCGTAACGGCGGCGGCCCGCACCGATAAACAGCGACTCGGAGTCGTTCCAGCCCAGCGTCCAGCCGTATTTGTCGGCATCGCCCGCCTCGGGAGTATTTTTGACGAGCAAATTGTCGAAAGCCGCCGAAGGAGCCACGCGCCAGCCGTAGGGGCAGGGGTCGTTGACGGTCTTGGTGTCGCCCCACAGATCGTCGGAATGGGCGCTCCACAGCCAGTCGTACTCCGAGCCGGAAACGCCCGTGATAAACGTCAGCGGGTTCCGCACGGCGTAGTCCATCGTTCCGGATTCGGCACTCGATGTCTCGGTCTTCATGTAGACGCGGCTGCCGTTGTACATGCTGGCCGACGCGCCGTTGGCGGCGTTGTACGAAGCCGGACCGATGAACGGGTCCTTGCGGCCCCATTGATAATAAAGCCCGTAGGAGGCGAGGATATTTTCAACCGTCGAATTGTCGTTGGCCAGCGCTCCGAGGTTGCGGTCCATCATCTTCAAACCGTTGAAATCGACCGCCGATGCTTCGGGGTCGTAATTC
>ERZ773194.1100-NODE-1100-length-31516-cov-2.910429_pt1 | contig 31516 bp, 18 predicted proteins | sample MGYA00511240_ERZ773194 | MGnify/ENA primary metagenome ERZ773194 (study PRJEB29015, sample SAMEA2737774) | human gut metagenome | biome: human gut; feature: human-associated habitat; material: faeces | place: China | collected 2012 ... | reverse complement strand
ATTTCTGTTCCTGAATGTAGAGGCTGACGCGGCTCTGGATGAGCTTGGAGGCCTCTTCGACGGTCTTGCTGCCGGCAAGATAGCCTGCAGCTTCGTCGGAAATGATGTTCAGGACGTTCTGGTCATAGTCGACGAAGCTGGTCGTGGAATCGATCACGGCCATGACGGCGTCGTACTGCTCCTGCGTGACGGCGTAGAGCTCGATCATCGGCTCGTCGCCGTAGCTCATGCCGCCGGTGGAGATGGGGATGGGGTTGCCGTTCTCGTCGAGGACCTGGTTGCCGTCGGCGTCGGTCTCATACTCCTGCGTCATGGCTTCCTTGGCATTGGCCTCAAAGGCGGACTTGAGGATCGGGAAATTCCAGAGGCTCTTCTGGAAATCCTCCTCGAGCGTTGAGCGGATGAAGGCCCAGGCGCCCGCCTTGTCCCTGCAGGTGGTGGTGATGCAGAGGGTCGCGTCGGAGTTGAAGGCGTTGCCGGTCGAGCCGTCTTCGCGCGGGAAGCCGACGAAGCGGGCATCGTTATTGAGGGCGGCAAAGGTATAATACAGATCGTCGAAGCTGTAGAGCGACGTGGGATAGAGCAGCTGCTTGCCGTTTTTCAGGCGGGAATAGTCGCTCTCATACTCCTCGCTGTCCGACTGCCAGTCGTATTCCGCCGGGAAGGGCTTGACGAACTCGAGCAGGGCGCGGAACTCGTCGGAATCGAAATTGCAGGTGCCGTCCTGCCAGTTCATGAAGCTGTCAGCGTTCATGGCGACGCAGTACTGCAGCATCTCGGCCTGGGTGTAATACTTGTTGAAGACGGTCGCGCCCTCGGGCAGCTTGCTGAGCGCGTCGTTGACGTCGGCCAGCGTCCAGGTGTCATATCCGTCCACGACCTTGCCGAGGCCGATGGCCGTGGTGACGCCGAAGTCGATGGGCAGCTGATAGAGCTTGCCGTCGGTCTGCAGCGACTCGAGCGGCTTGGTCATGAGCTTGTCGCGGGAATACTCGGGATCCGCGTCGATGTACGGCCAGAGATCCTCGAGCAGGCCCTTGGCCGCGTACTGCCGGATGGGCAGCTGCATGCTGTTGGCGATGAGATCGGGCACGCTGCCGGAGATGATCTCGGTATTGAGCTTGGTGAGACCCGCGTTGTAATCGTCGTCGGTCGCGTATTCGGAATAGTCCTTGACGACGATGCGGTAATCGGCGCTGCTGCGGTTAAATTTGACGATCTGGCTGCGGAGGTTATAGTCCAGGCCGAAGCAGGCCAGCGCCAGCTCGGTCTTCGGCTGTACGGAGTCGGCATCTGCGCGGGCCAGGACCAGGATCTGCTGCCGGGACCCGCCGTCGTTCGACGATTCATATGTCACCGCAACGATGCGCCCGTCGGAGAGGAAGCCGAATTGGTCGTTGCTGATGGTGTTGCTGTCGACGTCGCAGGCCAGCCAGTCGACGACCTTCTCGACCGCGCCGGTATCCTTCCGCTCGCCGAAGATGCTGCCGTTGTTCGTGAAGAAGTAGGTATAGACGTCATTGCCCGGGTAGATATTCCACGCGCGGGAGGAGATGGGCGTCTCCTTGCCCCAGTCCTTCGTCTCGGGGTCGAGCTGACGGAAGACCATCTTGCCGTCGGCGGAGGACGCCGTAATGCCGACCTCGCTTTCCGACAGCTGGCAGAGCTGGCCGTTCAGCTCGTCGCCGGACTTGCTGAAGACGAAGCTGCCGTCCGGGCCGTAGACGTTGACGGTCTGATAATCGTAGGTGTAGACATAGCCCTTGTCATCGGAGAGGATGGTGTCGATGTAGGTATAGCGCCAGCTGTCCGTCTCGTCCGCGTCTTCCTCCTCCGTCGGGGTGATGGTGCGCAGCAGCGTGCCGTGGGCGTCGAGCTGGATGAGCTCAGAGATGGAGGTGCCCTCCGTGCCGTCGTCCGCGTAGCTGTTGGTCTGGCGGAAGAGCCAGATCGTGCCGTCCGCGCCGGGGGCCATGGTCTGGATGTTGGTGCTGCTGTTGAACACCTGCATGCTGCCGTCCTGGCCCATCGTCACGCCGTTCGCGCCGTTCGGGTCCTCCACGACGGGCTCGGCGACGTAGTTGTCGAGCTTCACGCACTCGCCGGTGTCGAGATCAAAGCGGAAGATGACCTCGGAATAGGTATCGTAGGAGACCTCCGTTCCGTCTTCATCGGTATAGGTCTCCTTTCCGCCGTCGGGAACGCTGGCGGTAAAGTAGAGCGTGTCGCCCGAAATACAGCTGGTACCGATCCACTGGATGTCCTCCGGCAGATCATAGTACTGCGGCTGGTAGGCGTACTGTGACGTTGTTTCCGGCGCGGCGTCGGTCTGCGCGGCCGGGTCTTTATCGTCTGTCTTCGTCTCAGGTTTGCTGCAGCCGGCAAGCACGCCGAGCAGCAGCACGAGTACGAGGCAGAGGGAAAGCATGCGTTTTGTCATCAACGATTCTCCTTTCTCATTGTTACCATAATATTTTTCTTCGCTGCCACATGGTAACAGATTTCGCCGGAAAAAGAAACCCCTGCGGGGGTTTTTTAAGAAAAACTTAAGTAATCCGAAGCTTCGCCGTCCGGCTTGGAATCCGGCGGTTTTCGTGCTATACTGTAAAAAACGCAGAACAGGAGGGCTTTCATGCCTGCGCATGTCATTACCAGTGAGCAGCAGCGCGACCGGATGCTGCACACGCCGATCCCGCGGCTGATCCTGTCTTTGTGCCTGCCGACGCTCGCCACGCAGCTGATCTCCGTCTTCTACAATACCGCCGACACCTATTTCGTCTCCAAGCTCTCGACGAGCGCATCCGCGGCCGTCGGCGTTGTGTTTTCGCTGATGTCCATCATCCAGGCCTTCGGCTTCGGCATCGGCATGGGCTGCGGGTCGATCATCAGCCGCAGTCTCGGCGGCAAGGACAATGACCGTGCCGACCGCATCGGCAGCAGCGCGTTTGTCTTCGCCGCGGCGGTGGGGCTGGCGCTGTGCGCAGCCGGGCTGTGCACGCTCCGGCCGCTCATGCGGCTGCTGGGATCGACGGACACCATCCTCCCCTACGCCGAGAGCTACGCCCGCATCATCCTGCTGGCCGCGCCGGTCATGTGCGCGTCGTTCGTGCTGAGCAACGTCCTGCGCGCCGAGGGCGAAGCGACGCTCTCGATGTACGGCATGTGCGTCGGCGGACTTCTGAACATGGGGCTCGACCCGCTGTTCATCTTCGTCTTCGAGATGAGCATCGCGGGCGCGGCGCTGGCTACGGCGCTGAGCCAGCTGGTGAGCTTTCTGATCCTCGGGTGGCAGTTCCTGCACGGGCGGAGCATCGTGCGCCTCCGCCTGCAGGCCGTCAGCCGCAGCCCGCGCGACTACGGCCAGATCCTGCTCATCGGCTTCCCGACGATCTGCCGGCAGGGCTTCGCGAGTCTGTCCTCCGCGCTGCTCAACAACGCAGCCGCCGCCTATTCCGACGCCGCCGTCGCGGCCGTCACGATCTCCAACAAGGTCTATCTGCTCGTGCGCTCCATGATCATCGGCATCGGGCAGGGCTTCCAGCCCGTGGCGGGCTACAACTTCGGCGCGGGCAGCAAGCCGCGCACGCGGCAGGCGTTCTGGTTCTCCACGCTGTTCGGGACGGTGGTATGCGTGGCGGGCGCGGCGCTCATCGCCGAGGACCCCGAGCCCACCGAGGAGCAGATCAAGTACGCCATCCGCGGCAACGTCTGCCGCTGCACCGGCTACAAAAAGATTATCGAGGGCATTTCGCTGGCCGCTGCGGTGCTTCGCGGCGAAAAGCAGATTGACGAGGGCCTGGAGCGCGGCGACGACTACGGTGTGGGCAAGCGCGCCTTCCGTATCGACGTGCGCAAGAAGGTGCTCGGCGAGGGCAAGTACCCCGATGATATCGACGAGCTCGATCAGCCGGGCCTGACCTATGCCAGCGCCGTGCGCTCCAAGTATCCGCGCGCCCGCGTGCTCTCCATCGACACCTCCAAGGCCGAGGCCCTGCCCGGCGTGGTGGGGATCCTGCGCGCCGAGGACGTGCCGGTCAACCAGGTCGGCCACCTTATCCAGGACTGGGACGTCATGATTGCGGCGGGCGATATCACCCGTTGCGTGGGCGATGCCATTGTGCTGGTGGTTGCCGAGGACGAGGCGACGCTCGAGAAGGCCAAGAAGCTCGTAAAGATCGATTACGAGCCGCTGGAGCCCGTGCGCAACATTGTCGAGGCCAGGGCTGCCGACGCCCCGCGCCTGCACGACAGCTTCTTTGCCTTTGGCAAAACGGTGGAGCTCAAGGACAACGTGTGTCAGAGCCGCCATGTGACGCGCGGCGATGCCGCCAAGGCGCTGGCCGAGAGCGCGTTTACCGTGACGCAGCGCTTTACCACGCCCTTTACCGAGCATGCCTTCTTGGAGCCCGAGTGCGCCGTCGCCTTCCCGTACAAGAACGGCGTCAAGGTGCAGTCGACCGACCAGGGCGCTTACGATACGCGCAAAGAGTGCGCCCATATGTTTGGCTGGGACAACGAGCCCGAGCGCGTGGTCGTCGAGACCATGCTCGTGGGTGGCGGCTTTGGCGGCAAGGAGGACGTGTCCATCCAGCACCTGGCCGCGCTCGCCGCATATAAGTTCCAGCGTCCTGTGAAGTGCAAGCTCACGCGTGCCGAGTCGCTCGCGTTCCATCCCAAGCGTCATGCCATGGACGGTACCTTTACGCTGGGCTGCGACGCCGAGGGCAACTTTACCGGCCTGGAATGTGAGATCAACTTTGATACCGGCGCCTACGCGTCGCTGTGCGGCCCGGTGCTCGAGCGCGCCTGCACGCACGCCGTCGGTCCCTACAAGTACCAGAACACTGACATCCGCGGCTTTGGCTACTACACCAACAACCCGCCCGCCGGTGCGTACCGCGGCTTTGGCGTGTGCCAGTCCGAGTTTGCACTCGAGAGCCTGATCGACCTGCTGGCCGAGAAGGTCGGCCTGGACCCGTGGGAGATCCGCTACCGAAACGCCATCGAGCCGGGCGAGGTTTTGCCCAACGGCCAGATTGCCGATTGCTCCACGGCGCTGAAGGAGACACTGCTCGAGGTCAAGGATGCCTACTATGCGCATCCCGGACACGCCGGTATTGCCTGCGCCATGAAGAACGCCGGCGTGGGCGTGGGTCTACCCGATGCCGGTCGCTGCAAGATTCGCGTCGAGGATGGCCGCGCCGTGGTCTACGCCGCCACGTCCGACATCGGCCAGGGCTGTAACACCGTCTTTTTGCAGGACGTTGCCGAGGCGTGCGGTCTGCCGCTGAGCTGCATTGCCAACGGCGAGTGCTCCACCGAGAACGCTCCCGACTCCGGCACCACGTCTGGCTCGCGTCAGACGGTCGTGACCGGCGAGGCCGTGCGCGGTGCCGCCTTCCTGCTGCGCGATGCCATGGTTGGCATCGAGGCCGGCAAACCTGCGCCCGATGCTCCCGTGAGTGCGCATGGCGACGGCGTCAAGATCGAGTACGACGACGGTCGCGCCTACCAGTTGCGCACGCAAGAACTCGTCGCCGGCCAGGGTATGCATCCTCAAGATCCCACGACCGCCATCAAGGCGCTCGAGGGCTGCGAGTTTGGCTACGTGTACCTGGAACCGACCGACAAACTGGGCGCCGACGTCCCCAACCCCAAGAGCCACATCTGCTACGGTTTTGCCACACATGTGGTCATTCTGGATGATGGCGGCCGCGTGAGCGAGGTCTATGCCGCACACGATTCCGGCAAGGTGGTCAACCCCATCTCCATCCAGGGTCAGATCGAAGGCGGCGTGCTCATGGGTATGGGCTATGCGCTGACCGAGGACTGGCCGCTCAAGGACTGCGTACCCCAGGCAAGGTACGGCACGCTCGGGCTGTTCCGTGCGCCCGAGATTCCGGATATCCACGCCATCTACGTGGAGAAGGACGAGCTGCTGCCCGTGGCATACGGCGGCAAGGGCATTGGAGAGATCGCAACGATCCCCACGGCGCCCGCCGTGCAGAACGCCTACCGCGCATTCGACGGCAAGCTGCGTCCGGATCTGCCCATGGTGGATACGCCGTACAGCCGCGCTCGTCACCGCGGGTAGAGTAGAGCGCGGACGGCCATTACTGACGGGCTGTCCATGCTCAGCATCAACTGCATACGCTGCGCCTTTGGCCCCGGCTCCATCGCGAGCCGGGGCCTTTTGTTTGGAGCGCCTCCGCATGCGGAAGCTGCGTCCCAGATTTCGGCTCCAGAATGGGACGTACTTTCCGGACGGGGCTTCAAACGGAAACTGTATTCCGGATTCGACGCTCAGAATGGGACACGTTTTCCAGATCGGCCTTCAAGCGGAAACTGCGTCCCGGAATCGCTGCTCAGAATGGGATGCATTTTCCTCCTGAGCCTCTGACGGAAACTGCATCCCGGAATTCGACTCCAGAGTGGGACACGTTTTCCGGAACAGCTCTCAAGCGGAAGCTGCGTCCCGTTCTGAGGCTTGATTCCGGGACACGCTTTCCGCTGGCCTGCCATCCGGAAAGTGCATCCCGTTTTGAGCGTCCAGGCTGGGACACGCTTTCCGCGGGAGTGGCCGTTGGGAAAACGCGGCCCAGATAGGGGGGATGCGATCCGGCAATGCGTGGCTCAACAGCCCCTACAGCTCAATATCGTTGAGCCATGTCGGCAGAGCGGTCTGCCGGATGCCTGCCGTCTGCAGCTTTTTCGCGAGCAGACCCGCCGAGCGGACTTCGCTCATGGTAAAGCGCAGCAGAGGGTGACCGTAGAGCGATAGGTGCGCCTCGCGCTGTCGTTCGGCAACGAGCGCCTCGGCGGTGGTGCGTCCGGCCAGCATGGTCTGGTCGGTATATTTGATGAGCCCGTCGAGCTCGCCCAGTGTGAGTTCCCGCGTCTGGCGCTCCCAGGCAAAGTCCGTTCGTATGGGCTTGGCCGAATCGAAGGGGTCCGTCAGCTCGTATTGAAGCCAGTCGGGCGCAAAGCCCGTCTCGATCATGACGGCTCGGGCGACCGATTCTCCACCGCTCTCGGCGCGGGCGTCGGCATATCGAAGTGTCGTGAGGGCAGTGCGAATCGCGCGACCATTGCGGGCGGTCGCTCGTTGTTCGACGGCCTCCATCAACTGCTCTCGCGTAAGGCCGAGCTTTGAGATCGCCGAATCGGCAATGGGCATGCCGTCTGCAAAGCCAGTTTGCAGCAGGCAATCTGTAGCCGTTTGGATGGGCGGCGTTACTGATGTGCCGGATAGACGGATTGCTCCGGCCGGCTCGATCTGATGCCGCTGAATATGCGCGTCCGGGCGAGCCGACGGCTTTGTCGAGCTACAGACATGCACAACGTTCAGATGTCGCCACGAGACCTCGAGCCCCAGCAGGCAGACGGCCGAAAACGAGCAGAACGTCCAATCGGGGTTGATGATCGCAAGGGCGCGAATAATCTCGCAATGACGCTGTGCCCGGTTGAGTTCATCCCAGCGCATTTTGCGCGCGAACAGTCCCGGCATGGGCGAGACGACCGCGCTGCCGATGCGCCGAAGGAGCGCTTTTCGGATTGCCGTGCTCGGGGGAATCAGACAGCGCCCCTCTTGTTCGGCTTGAGTGAGCAGTTGGTCGATGAGTTGGTCATTGCAATGGGTCATGAGTTACCGCCTCCTTTTGGGTAGCAAAAAACGTATCAGCCGCAACTTGCCGCTCAGCTGACCAAAAGCTGACCAAAATCTAACCATGCAGGTAGATGGCATGGTTTTGGCGTCATTTTTTGAAGCTGAATCGGTGGGCGGTAATCGGCGACCGTGAACGGTAGCGAGTTATGAAGACTGGGTAAGTTTCGGGACGTGTACTTTTTAGAAAAATGGTAGTCTCTCCGCGGAAAGTGCATCCCAGAATTAAGCCTCGGAACGGGATACATTTTCCAGTAGATGCTTCAGTGGAAAGTTCATCCCAGAATTCAGGCTCAGAACGGGACGCGCTTTCCGGATGGCATGCTTGGCGGAAACTACGACCCAGTTTTTGGCTCCAGAACGGGATACCCTTTCCGAATCGGTCTTCAGGCGGAAGCTGCTCCCCGGATTTGACCTTCAGACCGGGATGCCGTTTCCGGTTGAGGCCTCGAGCGGAAAGCGCATCCCATAATCCCCAATGGCACCGCAGCGGGCGCCGAGATTTCGTTACCGAAAAACCATTTGTTAGACCTGGCGTCCGTGGGTCGAATAAAGTCGACGGCAGCCCAAGTGGTGAAGAGCTGGGCAGCGCCGTTACTTAGTTTAAGGGGTCAATGCCTTAGCGGCGTCGATCCCTCTTTTTATGCTTCGCACGCTGCTTGAGTGCCTCGGTAAGCCCGATAAGCGCCGTGAGGAGCGAGACCAAAGCGGTCAGGAGCTTCACGAAATCAATCAGATCGGTCATTTCATGTCCGCACGGGCGCCTATCCTTACGGCAATGTAGCCGCCTATGTAGCTATGTAGCAGGCGGCAGGCAACGGAGAAAGGCCCTAACCGTGTCAGCTGAAAAGACGCCGGGTATTTCGGCTATCGATACGACGAACTTTGCGCGCCAGATTGTGCTGGACTTTGAGTTTGCGCCGGTGCCAAAGCAGCGCCAGCGCCGTGGACTGCGCAATGAGATTATCGAGGTCGGCGCCGTCAAGCTCGATTACCACGGCAACGTTATGGGCGAGTTCTCGCAGTTTGTGCAGACGGAATTTACCGAAGGCGTTGCGTTTCCCGTCCGCGAGCTCACAGGGATATCGGCTGTGGACACCGCGATGGCCGATCCGCTCTACATGGTGATCAAAAGGCTCAGCGATTTGATCGGGCGCTACTCCGCCCAGGTGGTCTGTTGGAGCGGGGCGGATCGTCGACAGCTTTTGATCGAGTGCCAAGCAAAGCACATCGATCTTTCCGCATTTCCTACGGACTGGGCCGACCTGCAGGCGTTTTACACCTCGATCATGGACATGAGCAGCCACGGGTGCGTCTCTTTGAGTGACGCAGCGACGTGGTTTGGCATCGAGTTCGACGAGTCGACAGGCCACGCCCACAGCGCCCTCGCCGATGCGCGCGTGACCGCCAAATTGCTCAAGCAGGTGATGGATGGGGACTATCACGTGAGTCCATGCGCCCAGGAGGTCCGCCAGCGATGGGGGATGGGCGAGCGAGCCCAGACGCGCCTCTCCAGCAAGTGCCCCGAACTGGGCGACCTGCTGCTAAAGCTGAAGGCGGAGGGGAGGTAGGTGGCTCATTTGGGGACAAACAGAAGGAATGGTTGCGCGAAGGATTCTAGGATCAGCAGCAGATGGCTGTGTTTGGGATCCTACTCAAGGACACGCCGACACCCGCTGAGACCAAGCAGGTCAAGAGCGTGGACATCGAGATGACTTCTACTATCGGAGAACGGCTTGCTAACATGATTCGCTGGATGGGCAGGCATAGACCCGTGACGCTGCGCGCGTTATCGTGCACAATGAGGCATACAGGCTGCCAGAGGCGAACTGTCCCGACGAGGTTCTTAGCAACTGCATCATCGAGATTATTGAGTACTTCTACGAGAGGGATTTGGCAGCGTAGAGCAATCTAATTTTACGCATTTGCAGGAGGAAGCCGGTATGGCAGACGAACTTGTTTTTAGTGGTGGCGAGATAGTCTACACCATGCCTCAACTGCCCAAAGTTACATCTGCGCCGCTGAACGGTAGCGCCGTGCTGGTTGGTTTTAGGGACGCTCCCGATGGGGAGGAGGTCCTCTTTGATTTTGACCCTCGGGCTGAAAAGGCTACGAAGTTCGACTATGAACTTGCAGCCGTTAGTGGGCTCCTCACGGGCGCGTTGAATATCCTTTGGCAGAAAGACTTCAACCTAGAGGGTGCCAAAGAGTGGGGCGACGAGAAGGTTGGCAAATTCGTTCTTACGATTGCCAAGTCTGCGGGTATGACAAAGGCGGATGCAACTCTAGAAGACGCTATTCGCTTTCTAGAGAAAGAGTTTCCTCTTGCCGCGGACAAGCTGACCGCCGAGTTTGGCGGCGGGCTCCAACATCATCTGCGAGATTTCTCGCACCACCCGAGCTTGGTTGGCCTTGCGTGTTCGATTCTCTCGCAATTCACGTGCAAAGGCTATGGTACCGATACGGCCGGCCGGTTTGTCGCCTTTGACCTGCCTGCCGCCGCCTTCGATCCCGACTGCCCTCTTATAGGCAGGAACGTTCCAGAGAAGATCGCGTTTGGCACTCTGTTCTGGGCAATGCATCTCGTGAGCGACATGGCGGGGTCTAGTTCAAACCCCGGTAAGGGGACGGGTATTCCCGGTGTTGTGCTGTCCCTGCTAAAGGAGCTCTCCTCCCTGCCTGTTTTTCAAGACATGCAGATTGCCTATAAGGGCGAGGATATTCGCATTCAGCAATGGATCTCAAAGCTGTTTAACGGAACGGCGTTCAAAACCGAGGACGGCAAGCCCATTCGCTTCGACCTTCGGACGGAAGTCGGTCTTCTCGATCAGGCTTTAAGCCAGGTGCCAGCAGTCGTGGCCAACGAGGTTATCGTTCGTTGTCTCTACATGCTTTCAAGGCTCAAGGCCGAGCTAGAACGTTGCGAAGTGAGCAAGGTTTCCGGCTTGCGCAAGCTCAAGGCTTCGCATTTCATGCCCTACAACAGCAAGGCCCTCACTCGCATGGTCACGGTTTCGAGCACTTCGTTTGTTTTGGCGAATCTGGCGACGGCGGCGGTCAGGGCGGGTATCGAATGCGAGGGGAACAAGGTTGTTTTCGCCCAGAAGTTCTTCTTGCGAATAAACTACGTTGGGGTTGGACGCCTTGCGTTTGCCCTCCATGCCGACTGGGACTATATGGCGGAGGAAATGTCCGAGGCTTGGGCTGAGCGCGCCAGACGCCGCCAGGATATCTTCGATGGATTCCACTTTTATAGCCTAGATAGAGAAACGACGAGGATTGCCTTTTCGCTGAAGCTTGCCGCCATCAACTACGACTGCGGGAACGAGAAGAACGAAGTGCGCAAAGGGCAAAAGAGGAGCTGGGCTCGCGCGTGGCGGGATTCGGTCGCGGATGGCCCAGGCATAGATGCAGACAGCTACTTTTTGAGCGAGGAAGATGCGTACGGAGCCCTTGAGGCTATTTCGCGGCAGCGAGGCGGTAAGGTGCGCGCCCTGCTGGTTGCACAGGAGTTAGTTGAGTTTTGCCCCTATTCGCAGCTGGGAGATGAAGAGAAGAAGGAATACAAAGGTTTGAAGGAGAGTGGGTCTTGGGTTAAAGATGAATTTCCCAGGAGACAAGACGCGGTTGATCTGGACGCCATACGTTCCCTAGAGAAGCAATGCGGGGCGCATATCCGTGAGCTTTCAGGCACATTGCCAAAGGCCTTGGTGGGTGGCGCTATTGCCGTGGCGACGGCCCTGGGCACAGGAGGAGTGGCCGCGGCATTGGCTCCGGATATTGCTGTCGGTATCTTTGGAGGCTCGTTTGTCGGTCTTCACGGGGCTGCGCTTGTCAATGCGAGCCTTGCTGCAGCCGGCGGTGGGGCCTTGGCCGCCGGCGGTATGGGTATGGCCGGTGGCACTGCTTTGATTACGGGCGGCGGCGCCGCGCTTGGTCTATTGGGTTCCGGCGGCGTTGCCTTGGCGGCATCGATGGGGGAGAACTACGCGCAGTTCGTGCTCGTCGAATGTTCGAGGCTCCTTGCTTTTCTTGATGTGGCAACTGACCGCTGCCCGCATGAAGGGGCCATTTTGGTTCGGAAAGCGGCCGAGGCCGTGCAACGCAGCATCGCTGGTGTTGAGGAAGATGTAGAGAAGGAGAATGGAAAGGGGGACCGCAGGGATAGCAGGTTGCTTAAGCAGTTGAAGAGGGGTCTTGGGTATTTGACTTCAACCCTTAAGCGGATCGAGAAGATACAGAAGCACCTTGGTGCCGCCGGTGAGAGCGAGCCGCCCAACAGCTTGCCGGCATCAGGTGATGAATAGGTGCATTGCATATTGATGACCCTGGATGACCGCTGATTCAAGTCACCGGAGCTTATTTTGGTTTTAATGCGGGCGCCCATGCTGGTAAGCCTGCGCTCGATGCCGCTTGTCGAGACCGAAAGCAGGGCGCTTGATATCACACGTATAATTGCGCTTGTTTAGCTGTGCGAATGCGTCCCGAAGCTATTTTTGCAGGAGGTTTCGGTATGGGCAAAAGTAACAATGCGAGCGAGTTCCTTGATCTCTATAGAAAGCTCGAGGGGTGTATCCGTGAGCATTATGACGTGCCGGAAAAACACGGTCCTGTGGCTTGGCTTGGCAGAAATCCCGGTAGAGCTTTCAAGAGTGTAGCCGGGGCTCTCAAATAATGCGCGGAAGTTCGCAACCTGCTCTCGCACCAGGAGAGTGTCGATGGCGATTACGCCGTCGAGCCGAGCGACTCGATGCTGACACTCCTGCGTAATACGCTTGCGGCGGTCGAGAATCCTCCCAAGGCAATCGACCATGCCGTGTCCATGCAGAATGTGTTTTCGGCAACTGCGGAGGACTGCGTGAGACCCGTCCTGCGCGAGATGGCGGAAAAATGCTACACCCACGTACCTATCCTGGAGGATGGCATCGTTCGCGGTGTGTTCAGCGAGAACACGCTGCTCTCCTACCTATACGGTGAAGAGATTGTCTGCATTGATGACGAGACGACATTCTCCTCGCTTGCCGAGCTGCTCCCAGTGGACGCTCATGCCTCTGAATCGTTCAGGTTCGTGCCACGTACGATAACGCTCGCAGAGGTTGCGGAGATGTTCACGGTGGCGATGCGCCGTGCTGACCGCATTGGCATGGTATTCATCACGCATAGCGGTAAGCCCAGCGAGAAAGTTCTCGGGATTATCACTGCTTGGGATGTTGCGGCCTATCTGTAGCGGTCGTAACAGGTACGCGTATGAGTTCTGTACGATTTCAGAGGTTTCAGTGAGACGTGTTTGGGCCAAACTCATCGATGCCGAGGACCATGTCGATGCTGAGGGCGGCTGGAGCAGACGAGGCGTGGCATAGCGATGCGCGATGTGGGGGGCCGCTCGATGCAATGGACGAGCGGCACGGTTTGAGCGCCAGCCAAGGGTGTCATTATGGCCTGACTAGCCATAAATTGTTACGAGCTCGCGTTATCGCAACATACATCTTTGCCCTTGCGCTTGGTTTAAGCGGCACCTCTCTATTATCGAGCCACATGGACATGGGCTTGGTCAGCCAAACTGCGACATTGTTGAATTCGGAGCCTTTCGAAGCACCCATTGTCATTGTCGAGCAATTGCTATAAGGCAATGATTTTGCTTGCCAGGTCAAGTGCATCGCCTCAAGGAAGTCTACCGGTGGCTTGACGCGCTCTCCTCTTGACAGGGTGCGGAGATGGGTCTTCTCGTCGGGTGTAGCGCAAGCCAGTGCTGGCAGGTCTGGAAATAAGGCGTTGGCAAGTGCGACAACATCTGGTCTGCAGCGGTGGCAGACAGAAAGGCTATCGGTGTCGATCTCACACAGTTGGCGACGTCGAGCATAATCGAAGAACGTCTCTTCCGTATACGGCCCCTCTTTCGAAGTGGTGTAAGTCCTCTGCCTCGGGTCGCCGACGACTATGACGGATGCGGGCGTATGCATCAGACTGCAGATGTAGTCGTAATCGTATGAGGACAAGTCCTGAGCCTCATCGATAAGGATGATGTCGAACATGTCGCTAATGCGATTGACGGCATCGCCGCCAACCTGCTCGTTGCATTTGCAGGCAAGGTCGGCGAGGCGCGAGCTGAATACGTCTCCTCGTTCGTTCGCGAGATAGTAGGCCGGGTTACCCCTGGTCACTCCTCTACGTTGAGGGACCTTTCCCTCAACAAAGCTAATGCCTCGCGGCAAGATACCGGGAAGAGGATAAGGGAAGGGCCTAACTCCGTGTGCGAGAAGAAAGCTATACCAGGTCATGACGGTGATATTGCCGGGAACTGCGCCGCGTATCGCCTTCACTCGACTTGCGAAGTGAATTGCCGCCGCTTCCGTATATGTGAGGTAAAGAACATTCTTCTCGTGGGGAACGTTCAGTGCCTGGTTGAGGAGATAGGTTGTCTTCCCGGTTCCTGCACCGGCCATAATGCACTTCTGAGTTGCCACTAGTTTTCGCCTATCCACTCGATGGCTCCAGTAATGTAGTCGGGGAATGCGATCGAGGTCTCTGAATCGAAGATAGAAAGGGCTGTGTCCGTCTTGCTGGTTTCCATATAGTGGATTAGGCTATGGTCGCTCTCGTCCTTCCTTCCCAATAGCGAGCAGAGCGTTTCTCGCCCGGCACTCCTTACTAACGTGGCCTCCAGCGTATCCAAGCGAAGCGTGGGATAGTCGTCGTGCGGCTCGTCATGCGCTTCGCTGTCAAAGAACGCCTGTATGTTCCCCAGCGGTAAATAGGGTTCGAATTTTTTCGCTAACTTTTCTGGGTTGCCGTCGTTATCCGTGACGATGGCGACCTTCTTTCCAATCAGCTGAGCGATGCTCAGGAATCGTTCAAACGCCAGGCCAACGGAAATGACGTCTATGCCATCTGCTAATGGGGAGCGCCCGTATTTGTCCTGATACGCGCGCTGGATAATCAGCTCGTCAGATGGTCCCTCAACGAGAATGGCCTTGTCTACGAGGGCGAGGCGTAACGTTTCGAAGCCGGGCAGTTTCCTGAAAAACGAATAAGTGGCCTCTGGCAGGTGTTTTAGTGTGGTCGAGGGTATTCCATCCGCCGCGGAACCGATAACGACGAGGTTTTCGAGACCGAGCTTGTTGGCGACGAAACTTGAATGAGTCGTGCAGAGGAACTGGCTTCCTTGGTAGCTGTTGAGCAGCGAGAGCAATCTGTTCAAGTTTCCATACGAGAGATGGTTTTCAGGCTCCTCTATCAGCACCACTGTCGGCTTGTTGCTTCCGCTTGAGATTGATCCGAATGATATTTCGCTCTGAAGCAGGCACTGAGGTCCCGCGCCGATATTCTCGTACGGAACACCGGAGAGTGAAATGGTCAAATCTCGGTACCAGGAGTCGGCGCTACCTAGGTTGACGTCGAGCTCTGGATTGCCCGCTTTGAAGCTTGCACTTCTTGCTAGTTTTCGATTTATCTCGCCACTCCTTACGGCCTGCCGAAACCCGTCCTTGCCTTTGCGCGCTCCCTGTGAGAGGGCCAGTCGATCATCTTTGCCGAGCGTGTCGATTAGGGATTTCGTTGCGCGGTCGGTCCCGAACGAAGGGCGCATGTCTCCGTTCGGGTTGATGAGCACCGATGTGATGGGAAGCATTCGTGGCGTCACCTTTTCCCCGGAGAAGGTTGTCCACGATGCCTCAAAATACTCTATAGGCAGTGAATCAAAGTGTTCGCTTCGTGATGCCTCTTCAACTTCTGGAAGATATTCTGAATCGAAGGAGATCGTGAATGAGAAGCCGCATTTCCGGGTCTTCTCGGGGCAATATGCGCCGCTCAACCGTGCCGCTGTAGCCTTATCGCCTCCTTCAAGGTAGACATCGATTCGCACCTCCGGAAAAACTAGGTATGGTTGGGATGAATTCGTAAACAGGGCCACGTTGTCCTTGTTGAACAGGTATTCAGAAACGCTTCGGCTGATTGGCGCATCGTGGTATTTCCCGCTTAGGGCAAGGTTTATCGCTTCAACAATGGTGCTCTTTCCAACCCCGTTGTCTCCTACGAGAATGGTAACGAGATCATTGAAGGTTAGTTCAAATGGATTCCTAATCTTTTTGAAGCCGGAAATCCTCACCTTAGAAATAGTAAACGGTCTGTTTTCGTCCTCCATTAGCACCTCCGCATGCCATGAATTAATTAACACAGAACGACGGCGACGTAGCCTGCAGTAAAGATTTAATGCGTTTATTTTACCAGCGTAGGTTGCCTGAGCTTTATCTTTCAGTCTACCAAATCAAGCTAGGCCTTGTATCAAGCTACACATTGATATATGCTTGCTAACGGTTGTATTCGTGCACAATAGGAGCATCTATGGCCAAGCAAATTAAATCCCGAGATCGAGTCGTGGACCACGGAGAGGTCTTCACCAACGAGCGCGAGGTCAACGCCATGCTCGACATGGTAGCTTCCGAGTGCAAGCGTATCGAGAGTCGCTTCCTCGAGCCCGCCTGCGGAGACGGAAACTTTCTGGCCGAGGTATTGCGCCGCAAGCTTTCAGTTGTCAAAAAGAACTACGGCAAGTCGGCGCCCGACTACGAGCGCAATGCGTTTCTTGCCGTGTCGAGCCTCTACGGCGTCGAACTGCTTGCCGACAACGCTGCTGCCTGCCGGAAACGTCTTTTCGAGCTCTTCTCGACGGAATACACTAAGGTCTGCAAAAACCGAATCAATGTTGCGTTTCTTGACGCCATCCGCACTGTTGTCGACAGGAACATCCTGTGCGGAAACGCCCTGTCCATGAAAATGGTCGACGCCGAGCAGAATGACACTGATGAGCCCATCATCTTTTCTGAGTGGACGCTTGCCATGGGGGGCAAGGTCAAGCGCCGAGATTTCCGTCTTGACGAGCTGCTCGAGGGCCAACGCCAACAGATGAGCCTCTTCGGCCTTTCGGGTAGCAATACCTCGGAGTGGGAGTTTGATGAGGAGCTGCAGGCTTACATTCCACTACCCATCCGCGAGTTTCCCCTTATGGACATCTACCAGATAGGAGCTGCCGCATGAGTGGGCTCTACGACAAGACGTACAACCCCGACGTCCTCAGTTGCCTAGCCAACCTGTCGAATGATGAGGTGTTCACCCCACCCGAGGTTGCGAATCAGATGCTTGACATGCTGCCGAAAGAGATTTGGAGCGACCCCAACGCGACATTCCTTGATCCGGCGTGCAAGTCGGGTGTCTTCTTGCGCGAGATAGCCAAGCGCCTCATCGAGGGCCTTGAGAATGAGATTCCCGACCTGGACGAGCGTTTGGAGCATATCTTCAAAAAGCAACTTCACGGCGTTGCGATCACCGAGCTTACAAGCTTGCTTTCTCGCCGAAGCGCCTACTGTTCAAAATATCCGAACAGTAGGTACTCGGTTGTCGAATTCGACAGTGCCGAGGGCAATATCCGCTTCAAGCGATGCGAACACAGTTGGATTAATTGCAAATGCAAATACTGCGGTGCGACACAAGGAGAATACGATCGCTCGGATGAGCTCGAGTCTCACGCGTATGAGTTCATCCATCTCGACAACTCGAAGGAACTATTTCCTATGAAATTTGATGTCATCATTAGCAATCCGCCCTATCAACTTAGCGACGGCGGTGCACAGGCTAGCGCAAAGCCAATTTACCAGCACTTTGTAACGCGGGCGGAAAAACTGAACCCCCATTATCTGAGCATGATTATGCCCGCACGTTGGTATTCGGGGGGCAAGGGCTTGGATGATTTTCGCGCCAAGATGCTTGCGGACCATCATATTAAAGAATTGCATGATTTTCCGAATACGGATGACTGCTTTCCAGGGGTCAACATTCGTGGAGGAGTTTGCTATTTCCTATGGGATAGAAACTATGATAACAGCGTAGCCGGTGTCAGGGTCGTCACTCATGAAGGCGAAAACTACACTGAGGTCCAGCGGCCCCTACAATACAAGGACCTTGATATTTTCGTTCGTCAGCAGAAGGCCCTTTCAATTCTCGAGAAAGTGACTCGAATTGCAGGAAATAAGGTCCTGTCGAGCATTGTTTCTTCGAGGAAGCCCTTCGGCATAGGTACATCTTTCATTAATCATCCTGACTTTCATTCAGCAAAAGAGGGTCTTCGGGATCCAGTTGCGTGCATAGCAAGAGGTCTGAAAAAAGGTTATATCGAAAAGTCCCAGGTCAAGATTCATCAGGAGTGGCTGGGCTCATGGAAGGTGCTTACATCAAGGGCGAACAACATAGGTACTGAGCTTCCGGACGATAATTTGAATACCTACGTTGTCGGGCCTGGAACATGCTGTACAGAATCGTATATTGTGATTGGCGGTGATTCTGATTACAACGAGGCTGAATGCAGAAACTTAAGTCTTTATCTTCGAACTAAATTTGCACGTTTCATGCATGGCGTGGCGAAAGCAAGCCAGGACGCAACTTCTAAGACTTATCGTTTTGTACCGTTGCTAGATTTTTCTAAAAAATGGACAGACCAAGAACTCTATTCGGCTTTTGGGCTCAATCAAGATGAAATCACCTTCATCGAAGAATCAATCCAGCCCATGGATACAGGTGAATAGCTATGTCCACTGATGAGTTTTTCCCACAACGGCCGGATTCCCATCCATCAATCTACGCCTATAAGGACGCTAATCCCAACCATGATGGGCTCCTCAAGGTTGGCTACACCACGCGCGACGTCGAAGTGCGTGTGCGTGAGCAATTTCCGGTGATTCAACCCGAGGAGCGACCCTACAACATCGTTTTCGCAGAGTCGGCAGTTCGCGATGATGGCACGGTGTTCCTTGACCACCCGTTGCACCACTGGCTTGAAAGACATGGCCACGAGGGGATGGGTGGCGAGTGGTTTCGCTGCACGCCAGATGATGTGCGCGCTGCATGGGTCGCCGTACGCGACCGCACCGAGAACGTCGAGGAGCGTGACCAGAACTTCAAGATGCGCCCAGAGCAGGCGGAAGCCGTGCGGCGCACTCGCGAGTATTTCGAGTCGGTCAACGCCGAGGGTTCTAAACGTACGCCCAAGTTCCTATGGAACGCAAAGATGCGCTTCGGCAAGACATTCGCCTCCTACGAGCTCGCCAAGTCCATGGGCATGAGCCGCGTGCTCGTGCTCACGTTCAAGCCTGCCGTCCAGAGCGCGTGGGAGGAAGACCTCAATCGCCATGTCGATTTTGAGGGCTGGCAGTTCGTGTGCCGCGAAGGGCGACAATACGAGGATTGCGATCCGTCGCGTCCCATCGTCTGTTTCGGCTCGTTCCAGGACTACCTCGGCCTCGACTCCAACGGCAACATCAAGGCTCGCCACGAATGGGTGCGTCTAACCGACTGGGACCTTGTCATCTTCGACGAGTACCACTTCGGCGCGTGGCGAGACTCCGCGCGCAAGCTCTTCGCCTCGATTGGCGAGGACGACGAGAAGGCCGTCCACGAGGACGTCAGGGTCACTGGTAACGAGCAGGACGAGACCTGGCTGCCCATCGTCACCAAGTACTTCCTGTTCCTGTCTGGCACGCCGTTCCGTGCTCTCAACTCGGGAGAGTTCATCGAGGAACAAATCTTCAACTGGACCTACTCGGACGAACAGGCCGCGAAAGCCGCCTGGAAGCCCTTCCAAGGCCCCAATCCCTACGCGTCGCTCCCTCGCATGGTCATGCTCACCTACCAGATGCCGGAGGACATTAAGCGCATAGCGCTCAACACCGATACCAACCAGTTCGACCTCAACGTCTTCTTCTCTGCGGAGGGCGAGGGCGAGGCCGCGCAGTTCAAGTTCAAGAGCTATGTTCAGATGTGGTTGGACCTCATGCGCGGCCAGCACATGCCTACCACGGTTGACGAGCTCAAGCTCGGGGAGAAGCCGGCCATGCCGTTTTCCGACGTGCGCCTACTTTCCGTGCTCGGTCATACCCTATGGTTCCTGCCTAACGTCGCATCGTGCTTTGCCATGAAGAACCTGCTCATGGAGCGCCAGAACACCTTCTTCCATGACTACCACATCAACGTGTGCGCAGGCTCGGGCGCGGGCATCGGCCTTGCCGCCCTGCCGCCCGTGCAGAAGTCGATGCGCGACCCACTCGAGTCGAAGTCCATCACGCTGTCCTGCGGCAAGCTCACTACGGGCGTCACGGTGAAGCCCTGGACCGGCGTATTCATGCTTTCCAACGTGAAGAGCGCCGAGACCTACTTCCAGACGGCGTTTCGCGTGCAGTCGCCCTGGACGGTCAAGGACGACGACGGGAACGTGCAGATCGTCAAAAACGAGTGCTACGTGTTCGACTTTGCGCTCGACCGCGCCCTCACCATGGTGTCCGACTACTCCACGCAGCTCTCCACCGAGAAGAAGGGGCCCGAGCAGAAGGTCGGCGACTTCATCCGCTTCCTGCCCGTGCTCGCCTACGACGGCAGCCGCATGAAGGAGATCGACGCCTCCGAGATCCTCGACATCGCCATGGCGGGAACCTCCGCGACGCTGCTCGCCAAGCGCTGGGAGTCGGCGCTGCTGGTCAACGTCGACAACGACACGCTGCGCCGCCTGCTCGCCAACGACGAGGCCATCAACGCCCTCATGAGCATCGAGGGCTTCCGAAGCCTCAACGATGACATCAAGACCATCATCAACAAGTCCGAAGCCGTCAAGAAGGTCAAGAAGGAGAAGGGCGACAACCTCACCCAAAAGGAGAAGAAGCAGCTCACCGAGGAGGAGAAGGAGTTCAAGTCCAAGCGCAAGGAAATCCAGGAGAAGCTGATCAAGTTCGCCACGCGTATCCCGGTTTTCATGTACCTCACCGACTACCGCGAGGAGACTCTCTACGACGTCATCACTCAGCTGGAGCCGGGGCTTTTCAAGAAGGTCACTGGCCTTGACGTCTCTGATTTCAATTTGCTCGTCTCGCTCGGCGTGTTCAACTCCGCCCTCATGAACGACGCGGTCTACAAGTTTCGCCGCTACGAGGATGCAAGCCTTGTCTATACCGGTATCAATAAGCACGAAGGTGAGAAGGTCGGCCTTTACGACACGTCGCTGTCCAATTACGACTACCTCTACGCGAAGCAGCAGGAGTCGATGGTTGCTCCCGACGGGTCCGCTCTGGGCAACGGCGCTAAGGCGGAAGTTTCGTCTCCCGTTCCTACCGTCAGGCCCCCGGCCAAGCCGTCGACATCTGGCGCGCCAAGGTCGACGGCGAATACGACACCGCGCGGAGAGGCGCCCGTCAAAAAGGACTGGGTCGTCGACGTCCTCGAGTCCTGCAACGTTCGCATCGCTGATCGTCGCCCCAAGGGCGGAAGCCTTTGGGCAATCGGCGGCGGGGAGCTCGACGCCGTCATGAACGAGCTTGCCGCAAATGGCGCACAGTTCACCTACAAGCTGGAGGGCGGCAAGGCAACGGGCTTCAAGGCCGGCTGGTGGCTTTCCGGTTATCCGAAAAAGTCCGAGCCCAAGGCTTTGGAGCCTGAAGGGCCGGCCATCACCGAAGCGGACCTTTCCAAGATCGAGGAGGGAACCCAGGTCTTCCATAAGAGCTTCGGCTACGGCGAGGTCGTCTCAATCGGTAGCGACAAAATCGCCGTGCGCTTCGACAACGATAAAAAGAAGAAAGATCGCAAATTTATGTTCCCGTCAAGCTTCTACCAAGGGATGTTGCAGCTATGAGATCCGCAGACGCTATCAAGTCGATACTTGAGGAGCAGGGCCGTTCCCAACGTTCCCTTGCTATCGACCTCGGTCTCACCCCGCAGGCGCTAGACCAGCGTCTGAAGTCGAAGACTATGAAGGTTGAGACCCTGTGCCAAACGGCGGCGCGGCTCGATTACTCTGTGAAGCTGGTTCCGAACGGTGGCGGCGAGAGCATAGAGATCGAGGGTTAACCGATGAGCTCGGAGCTTGACCTGTTGCTTCCTGATACCGAAAACGAAGCGGGCGCGCCGCAGGACGCCCCGCGAACCATTGAGCGCTCGCCGAGAAATCTCATCGGAGAGGCTCGCTTGGCGTTCGATGCTGGGCTGCTAATTTCATGCCTTACAGTTCTAGTCACCATTCCAGATGTTTGTTCGAACCTGATTGACTCTAGCAATAGAGATGGACAGCGGAATTGGTGCACGAGGTATCTCGGGTTTCCTAACACCCCTGTGGTTGACGACATCGACAGATCTCGCAAGCAAAGTCGAGACCATATCGAGCGAACGATGAACGCGCTCATGCGGGAAGACAACTTCACCGCATCAGATTTCTGCCAGTTGCGAAACGCTGTGCTCCATACCGGATCTTCGGTCGTTGACGGCGCGGGAGCAAAATATTCGCCGTTCCATTCGATCGGCATACAGGTCTTCGACAACGACAGCCAGCTGGTCATCGGATATGGATCAACCAGCTCACCAGAGCCGGATGGGGTCGAGAACGACTGTCGCATAAAGATCACTCTCAACTTAACCGCCCTGCTCTCGCGCATGGAGAAAGGTGTCGCTGCATTTTTGAGCGAGTATCCTGAGCTCGATAGGGAGAACGGAAAGAGGGATTGCCTAACTTGGGGAATCGTTGATTTTCGAGCTCCAATCGGGTAAGGCTTTCTTCAGAATGAGGAGTATGGGAAGAGGGGACAACCGCAAATGAAAGCAACCGAGGCAAATCTGCTCGACCTTATGGGCGTGGCGAAGATGCAGTTCGTCATTCCCGTGTACCAGCGAGTTTACTCGTGGAGTGTAAAAGAGTGCGAGGTGCTTTGGGATGACGTCATGCGAGCGGGTCGTGATGGCGTATCGCACTTCGTGGGGTCGATGCTCTATATCCCCGAGTCTGAGAGCTCTGCCACGAGCATTTCGCGCGTGCTTCTGATTGACGGACAGCAGCGCATGACGACGTTTTCGTTGATGATCTCTGCCTTGGCTGACTATTTGGAGAGCAACCCCGACAAGGCCGGTTTCCTTGGCGATCTCAAGATCTCAGCGCTGCGGAAGAACTACCTCTTTAACGATGATGACTACAACGGTCTGGCGCGCTACAAGCTGGTGCTCTCGCAGGACGATAAAGAGACGCTGTTCTCCATGGTGTCTGGGTCTCCTGTGCCAGATGAGAAATCGGATCGCATTGTCGAGAACCATGCGTTCTTCCGTGAAAAGATGCACGGGAAATCATTCGACCCAGCAAGGCTTTGGGCGGGGCTAAACCGCGTGCAGGTCATCGACACTAAGCTCACCGCTGGCGTTGATAATGCCCAGCTCATATTTGAGTCCATGAACTCCAAGGGCAAGCCGCTCACGCCTATTGACCTCATTCGTAACTACGTTCTTATGTCGCTTCCCAACGACGAGCAGACCAAGCTCTACGAGGGTTACTGGCATCCGCTCGAGCGTTTGTTCGGTAAAGGCGGCGAAGAAGAGTTCAATGCATTTATCTGGTACTGGCTGTGGCTAAAGGTTCCCAATAGGATGCCGAAGGAAAACGAGGCCTACCACGAGTTCAAACGCTATTTCGCTGATGACTACGATGGAGATACCGAGGGTCTGCTGAAGGAACTCCGCGAATATGCGCAAAGATATGCCAGGTTATTCCTTGGCAAGGAGAAAGACGGGGGTCTGCGCCGAGTGTTCGGTAGAATTGCCTATCTTTATGTGAAGCCGGTTAGACCTTTGCTGATGCTGCTTTACTCGGTTTATGAAGGAGGCAGGATTGACCGCAATACGTTTTTACGTATCTGCGAGACTATCGAGTCGTTTCTGTTCAGACGGGCGGTTTGCGGCAGGCTTACCACGGGTCTAAATAATTTCTTTGCCGGCATGTATCGCAACCTTGAGCAACAGGACGATATAGAGGAGTACGTTACGGCGATGCTCCTTATCCACAGCAGCGGTATGACCGCGTACTTCCCAACAGACGAGCATTTTGTCGAGGAGTTTAAGACGCGTGACTGCTACAACCGCTTCTCCAAAAAGCGCTATTACCTGGAGCGCATTGAGAACTGGCACCACCCGAAGGAGCCCATCTCGGCTGACGATTACCAGATTGAGCACGTCATGCCCCAGACGATCGATGATGAACACGACTGGAAGGAATCGCTTGGTGAGAACTGGGAAGACATCCACGACAGGTTGTGCAACAACTTGGGAAATCTAACGCTGACGGGCTACAACCAGGAGTACTCAAACCGGTCGTTCTCGGACAAGCTCAATCTTCCGAACGTGGGACTTATGTGCAGCCCACTCTACCTAAACAAGTCGATTGCCTCGCATGAAAAATGGGGCGAGGAAGAGATTAGGCAGCGCGCGGACGAGCTGGCGAAAGAGGCGTGTGATATATGGAAATATCCCGACCTTCCGGCAGATGTCGTCGACAAGTATCGCCCCTCTCGTGGGAAGTCTGACGAGGTGCCTATTTGGACCTTGCAAGAGAACCATCCAACCTTTGCCGAGGGCGGGCTTAATCAAAAATTGTTCGAGGAGATACGCGAGTCTATCCTCAACGCCAATCCTTCGTGGGAATCCTATATGGCCAAGTACTACGTAGGATTCAGGTCGGGCAAACGGAAGTTGCATGCCGTGCTGGAAGGCAGGACTAGCAACGGCGGCTGGATTGCCGTTGGCTTGGCAAAGGGTGTGGACGAGCTGATTGACCCGGAGGCCATGTGTCAGGACAAGCGCGCACAGGGTGGATTTGGGCCGGGTATGCCGACCTATGTTGCACTCCGTAGCGCTGACGATATTCCGGCGGTGCTCGATCTTATAAAGCAGTGCTAGGTTGAAGGCCGGGGATTGGCCCCCCGGCCCTCATTGCCTCAGATTTGTTGGTGGCTCTTCACCGTAAAGCGCATCTGGTGGGAGAGGCTGCTCTTGGTCGGTTGGTGTCGGAATCGCGGGCAATTATTCGGCCTAAATCCGGAAAAGTGCAATATTGACTGGTATAAAAGTACGGAAAAGTGTCGTAATACACACTTCAAAACCTCGAAAAAGTGTCGATTTGAGCACATAACAATCACGGAAAAGTGTATCCTAGTGCTAAAACAGCACGTAATAAGGGGTACGCTTATGCTACAGAGAAAAGCGAAAGCACAGTTTGAATCTTGGCTTGCCTCGTCGCCTAACAAGGCTCTTTTGGTCAAGGGCGCCCGACAGGTAGGAAAGTCATATTTGGTCAACGTCTTTGCAAGCGAATCGTTCGAAAATGTCGTGACGTTCGACCTTATCGCCGACGCGTCCGTGCGCGATTCGTTTTTGGCGGCAAAAAGCGCGGATGACCTGCTTATGCGCATGTCTATTGCTGCAACGCAGCCGATGGTTGCGAACAAGACCGTTGTGGTTATCGACGAGGTGCAGCGATGCCCCAACGTAGTGACGTTTATCAAATACCTGGTCCAGCGCGGCGACTTTCGATACATCCTTACCGGATCGCTCCTTGGTGTTGAGCTCGAGGGCATCGATTCCCTGCCGGTGGGGTATGTCGAGCAGGTCCAGATGTACCCGCTCGACTTTGAGGAGTTCTGCTGGGCAAGCGGCGTTGCTGCCGGAGCGTTTGACATGCTCAGGGGTTGTCTAAAGGACGAAAAGGAGCTCCCCGGCTATCTGTATGACCGCTTGCTCAATCTGTTCCATCAGTATGTGGTGGTGGGGGGCATGCCCGACGCGGTCAATTCCTTCTTGGCGACGCGCAATGTCGACGAGGTTCGAAACATCCATCGCGATCTTCACGCCCTGTATCGCGATGACATCGCAAAGTACGCTCCGCCTGAGCTACGCTTGGTTATTCGCGATATCTATGATCTGATTCCCAGCGAGGCAGGCTCCAAAAACAAGCGATTCAAACTGTCATCGATTAACGGTGTCAAACGTTTTTCGCAGGTGACAGATCATTTTCTCTGGCTATCGGAGGCGGGTGTCGCGCTTCCCGTGTATAACGTAACGGCGCCCGTGGCACCCCTTTTATTGGGGGAGCAACGAAATTTGTTCAAGCTGTTTTACTTGGACACCGGAATGCTCATGTCGTCGTATTCCAAAAGGGTCGCCCAAGGCGTTTTTGATGGGGGGGCGGAAGACGCCTTTGGCATGAACATGGGGGCGGCGTTTGAGGGCTTCGTTGCCCAAGAGCTCAAAGCCCACGGATTCAGATTGCGCTACTTTACGTCTAAAAAAGTCGGCGAGCTCGATTTTGTGGAGGAGACGCTCGATGGGGAGGTTCTTGCCATCGAGGTCAAGTCGGGCAAGAGCTTTAAGTCCCATGCGGCGCTCGACAACGCGCTCGCGACGAAGGGCTACGGAATCGATCGCGCCCTGGTACTTGCGGAATGTAATCTTCACCGCGATGGTGACGTGCTGTATCTGCCCATCTTTATGGCAGGGCTTTTGGAGCCGTAACATGCCGCCGGCTCTTCCGGCCCTCCCTTAACCCTCGCTACTCGTCGTCCCCGTCGTTGGGGTCGCCCTTGAGGGTGTTGATGTCCAGGTACTGGTTATCGTCCTCTTTTTGCTGGGTCTCCGACTCCGCTTGGGTGGGGCCGCGGAACAGCTGGAATCCCTCAAACGCAATGACGCCGAGCAGGGCAATGATAATGGCGATAAAGGCAACCTTGACTGCCTGCGGAAATTCCGAGAAACGCAGCGCCTTTTCCTCGGCGTAATAATCGGCGAAGCGCTCTTCGCCCGTGCTTTTGGTATACGCCGGCGCGGACGCGGCCTCCGGGTCATATTCCGGTGCAGGCGTGGCAGCGTACGGATCGTTGAGATAATCGCTCGATGCGGTGCCATAATCCTCGGTCTCGATGCGATCGGTGCCAGCATAGCCATCGGAATAATCGGAATATGCCGCACCGCCCTCATAGTCCGCGGCGCTCGTGTTGGCGGCAAAAAGCGGGTTAACTGGAACGTCGAGCGCCGGCATGCCGGTAGAGGTCTCATCCAGATCGGCTGCAGCCCAGGAATCGTAGGCAACCTGATGGGCAACGGGCTCATCGAGCCTTGTGACCGGAGACTTGCGTGCCGCAGGAACGGGCAACTGCTGGGCGCTGTACATAACGGTGCTGTCGGCCGATTTGCTCCGCGTCGCCGCAGCGAGAAATGCCGCCGTCTCGGATGGGTCGCTTGCGGGGCGGGGAGCGGGCGTAGACGCGGGCGTCGAAACAGGCGGCTGCGCAGGAGTCGGCGCAGATGCGGGCTTAGGCGCAAGTGCGGGATTGGGGCTTGACGGGCGAGCCCCACCGCCCATGAGTTCGTCGGCGGTCCACGGGCGATCATCCATCACGTCGTCAAGGCTCAGCGAAAACAGGTCGTCTTCACCCTCATCGAACATGCGGTGCACATGTCCACCAATTGCCGGAATCAATCCGCGACCGGTGCATGATGCCTTGCTCAACGCCATTCTGTTCCACCCTTTCGAAATACTAATGACATCGATTATATGGAACTTTCCAAGCGGCTCGGTCTTGGATTCATGCTTTCCAGAACTCGCGCCCAAAAGGGGAGGGGCAATCCAGGCGAGTGCCTACTTGTCGCCGGCCGCCGCCTTGGCCTCATTGAGGTAGCTATAGAAGCTGTACTTAGAGATGCCAAAGAACTCGCAGGCGCGCTCGCTCGACTTGGAAATGAGGAAGGCGCCGCGACGGTCGAGGTAGCCGATGGCGCGAATGCGCTCATCTTTGGTCATAAGTGCCGCGGGCTTGCCCACAAACTGCTCGCACTCGTGCAGCAGGTCCTCGAGCAGGTCACCGATGTTCTTGGTAATGGGCTCGGGCTCGGTATAGCCCGTGCCGCCGGTGCCGGTAAAGGCGTCGAGCGAACGCTCAAAAGCCTTCATAAGCGTAATGTCAAAGTTGATGCCCAAAATGCCGACGGGCTTGCCCTCGTCGTTGCGGATAAAGATGGTCGAGGACTTGAGCAGCTTGCCGTCGGTGGTTTTGGTGAGGTACGGCTCGCGGTCGTGCACGTCGGTGGTGCCCTCGTGCATGGACTCAAACACAATATGGCTGGGGCCGTCACCCAGTTTGCGCCCGCTGACGTGGCCGTTTTCGATCACCACGATGGAGTGGTCCACGTCCTCGGTCTCCAGATCGTGGACGACGACTTCGCAGTTGGGGCCAAATTGGAGCGCCAGGCCGTGTGCAAGGCGCTTATAAAACTCAATCTGTGCGGGGGTCATGGGTGCCTTCCTAAAAATTAGTTTGGGCACACTTTGCCATAAACCACACTTGTTCGCAAATAACGAAAGCGTCGCTGCGTTATGTGACCGTTCGGCGGCGAAAAGGTACCGATTACAGCAACAAACAATATGTTAGGTTTATCAATCAAAAAGTGTGATAGAACAGTGCTAACAAACTTTTTGTTTGGCATCCACATAAAAGTTCAGCCGTGTGAATGGGATCGGGCTGAAACGCGTATGCGGGGGCCGGCAAGAGAGGACTTAAGGAGTTCACCGTATGGCCGATAAGATCCAGTGGGCGGGCAACACGATGCCCAAGAGCGATGACAAGCACTTGGGAATCATGAGCCTCGACCACGTGAAGAAGGCCCGCGCCTTCCACCAGTCGTTCCCCCAGTACACCGTTACTCCGCTTGCCCGCCTGGACGGCCAGGCCGCGCGCCTGGGCCTGTCCAACCTGTGCGTTAAGGACGAGAGCTATCGCTTTGGCCTCAACGCCTTTAAGGTCCTGGGCGGCTCGTTTGCCATGGCCAACTACATTGCCGACGAGACCGGCAAGGACGTTGCCGACTGCACCTTCGATTACCTGACCTCCGATCAGCTGGCCAAGGACTTTGGCCAGGCCACCTTCTTTACCGCCACCGACGGCAACCATGGCCGCGGCGTGGCATGGGCTGCCAACAAGCTGGGCCAGAAGGCCGTCGTGCACATGCCCAAGGGTTCCACCAAGCCCCGCTTTGATAACATCGCCGCCGAGGGCGCCACGGTGACCATCGAAGAGGTCAACTACGACGAGTGCGTGCGCATGGCCGCCGCCGAGGCCGACGCTTGCGAGCGCGGCGTTATCGTTCAGGACACCGCTTGGGAGGGCTACGAGAAGATCCCGTCCTGGATCATGGAGGGCTACGGCACCATGGCTTCCGAGGCTGCCGAGCAGCTGCGCGAGATGGCCATCAACCGCCCGACGCACGTCTTTGTCCAGGCTGGCGTAGGCTCGCTCGCCGGCGCCGTGGTGGGCTACTTCACCAACCTGTATCCCGATAACCCGCCCACCTTCGTCGTGGTCGAGTGCGCGCCTGCCGCCTGCCTGTACAAGGGCGCTGCCGCCGGCGACGGCGATCCGCGCATTGTGGACGGCGACATGCCCTCCATCATGGCCGGCCTGTGCTGCGGCGAGCCCAACATCTTGGGCTGGGATATCCTGCGCAACCACACCACCGCGTTCGTGTCCTGCCCCGACTGGGTCACCGCTCGCGGTATGCGTACCCTGGGTGCTCCCGAGAAGGGCGACCCGCGCGTCATCTCCGGCGAGTCCGGCGCGGTGACCACCGGCCTGGTCGAGACCCTCATGCTCGATCCCGAGTACGCCGAGCTCAAGGAGCTCATCGGCCTGGACAAGACGAGCTCCGTGCTCTGCTTCTCCACGGAAGGCGACACGGACCCGGATCAGTACCGTCGCATCGTCTGGGAGGGCGAGTATCCGACCTGCTAGCAGACTGACCTGTCCGGAGGCAGCCGGAGGACTTTACTCCCTGCTCGGACAGTCCTGCTCGCACGGAGAGCACATTAAGTGCTCTCCGGCTCGTGCGGAACTCGCGACGGAGCAAAGTCCTCCGTCCGCCTCCTATGGTTACTTGCTTGTGGGGTACTCGACCTCACGCTGCTTGGCACAAGTGATCTATCTGAAATATCTACCTGTAGGTAAACCCTTGTAGAAAGGTTGACTGTTATGACTAAAGAACTCGATTTCGACGCTATCAAGGCTGCTGCTGAGTCCCATCGTGCTGATATGACTCGCTTCCTGCGCGCTATGATCTCCCACCCCTCTGAGTCTTGCGAGGAGGGCGAGGTTGTCGCTTGCATCAAGGCCGAGATGGAGAGCCTTGGCTATGACGAGGTCAAGGTCGACGGCCTGGGCAACGTTATGGGCTTTATGGGCGAGGGCGACAAGATCATTGCCATCGACTCTCACATCGACACCGTCGGCATCGGCAACATCGAGAACTGGGATGCCGATCCCTATGAGGGCTACGAGACCGACGAGATCATTTACGGCCGCGGCGGCTCCGACCAGGAGGGTGGCATGGCTTCTGCTACCTACGCAGCCAAGATGATGAAGGACATGGGCCTCATCCCCGAGGGCTACAAGATCATGGTCGTCGGCACCGTCCAGGAAGAGGACTGCGACGGCATGTGCTGGCAGTACATCTACAACAAGGACGGCATTAAGCCCGAGTTCGTCATTTCCACCGAGCCCACCGACGGCGGCATCTATCGCGGTCACCGCGGCCGCATGGAGATCCGCGTCGACGTTCACGGCACCTCCTGCCACGGCTCCGCTCCCGACCGCGGCGACAACGCCATCTACAAGATGGCCGACATCATCGCCGACGTCCGCGCCCTCAACAACAACGGCTGCGACGAGTCGACCGACATCAAGGGCCTCGTCAAGATGCTCGACCCCAAGTACAACCCCGAGCACTTCGAGGACGCCCGCTTCCTGGGCCGCGGCACCTGCACCGTCAGCCAGATCTTCTACACCAGCCCCAGCCGCTGCGCTGTCGCTGACTCCTGCGCCATCTCCATCGACCGTCGCATGACCGCCGGCGAGACCTGGGAGTCCTGCCTGGACGAGATCCGCAACCTGCCGGCCGCCAAGAAGTACGGCGACGACGTGAAGGTCTCCATGTACATGTACGACCGTCCGTCCTGGACCGGCGAGGTCTACGAGACCGAGGCTTACTTCCCCACGTGGATCAACAAGGAGACCGCTCCGCACGTCAAGGCCCTCGTCGACGCCCACAAGGCCATGTTCGGTGACGAGCGCATCGGCTGCGAGCCCAGCATGGACAAGCGCACCGGTCGCCCGCTGTGCGACAAGTGGACCTTCTCCACGAACTGCGTCTCCATCCAGGGCCGCTATGGCATCCCCTGCGTTGGCTTTGGCCCGGGTGCCGAGTCTCAGGCTCACGCTCCCAACGAGGTCACCTACAAGGACGACCTGGTCACCGCTGCCGCCATGTATGTGGCTGCCCTGAACCTCTACGATCCGAGCCAGGCCGATGGCGACGCCACCGTGTTCCGCGCCGGTCTGACCAACAACAAGATCGACTAGTCCCATTCCTTGATCTTGTTGAGCCGGGGGGCGCTCGTGTCCCCGGCACCCCCTGTTGACTTGGGGCCCGCGGTCGTTAACTCCCATGCTTCCTCAACGGTAGCGGGTCCTCGTCATAGCGCTCTGCATGTTCTAGCCACACGCGCATGCCGGAGCACATCTACTCATTGCAATCGTTTCATCTTTGGAAAGGATATTTACATGGACGCTAAGTTTACCGAGCTCGTCGAGCAGCTGAACGGCCTCGATTTTAAGGGTATGTACGGCAGCGACTTCCTGCACACCTGGGACAAGACCACCGATGAGCTCAAGGCGCTCTACATCGTCGCCGACGCCCTGCGCGAGCTGCGCGAGAACAACGTTTCGTCCAAGATCTTCGACTCGGGTCTGGCCGTCTCCCTGTTCCGTGACAACTCCACCCGTACGCGCTTCTCCTTCTCTAAGGCAGCCAACCTGCTCGGTCTTGAGCTGCAGGACCTGGACGAGAAGAAGTCCCAGATCGCTCACGGCGAGACCGTCCGCGAGACCGCTACCATGATCTCCTTCATGGCCGACGTCATCGGCATCCGCGACGATATGTACATCCATCAGGGCCACGAGTACCAGA
>ERZ773194.1096-NODE-1096-length-31600-cov-4.363512_pt1 | contig 31600 bp, 30 predicted proteins | sample MGYA00511240_ERZ773194 | MGnify/ENA primary metagenome ERZ773194 (study PRJEB29015, sample SAMEA2737774) | human gut metagenome | biome: human gut; feature: human-associated habitat; material: faeces | place: China | collected 2012 ... | reverse complement strand
CGTCCAATGCCGTTGCTGCGAATTTGGTTTGCTTCATAATAACCCATGCAGAACGACACTTCTTCACACTTTCCATCCCTGCTTCGGTCGAGGCTACATTTCATCCCGGAATTCCTGCCCTCGACCCTTGCACGCGACTAGTCGCACATGTGCCTACGCGCTTTTAGAAGAAGGTGTCGAAGTCAGGTTCTATAACTAAAGAGTATAAACTGGGGCAAGCCCCTTCTTCCAGAGTGTTAGGTTGTTCAATCCTTCTGCATCCTGCCGAACACGACGATATCCCTCAGCCCATCGACCACATGCGGGTCCTCCAGGACCTTCTGCAACTCGTCGAAGTCCTTGAACGGCCTCTCCGCGGCGAGCCTCTGTGCCCTCTTCCTCCCTATCTCCGGCAGCGCCGCCAGAGCGGACATGGGCATGGAGTTGATGTCGAACGGATAGGTCACACCGGTGATGGATCTGAATCCCCAATCTGTCACGTAGACGTCGCAGAACCTCTCGATGTTGAGCTTGTACGGTATGCCCACAAGAAGCGGGTAGGATCCGATCTGCCTGCCGAATGTCGTGTTCCCGTCCTGCAGCTCGAGATAAACGTCCTTCAGGACGGTTCCGCGGGGGGCGACCCTCTCCAGCATGACCCTGTCGATGTCCTCGCGGACCTCCTCCTTGAACCTCTTGAACCTGCGCTGATCCACCTTCACGCCGAACTCCTTGCGTATCGGCAGGACCTGGCGGATGTTGATCCTCCTGATCATCAGCCCCTCGTCCTTCATGCGGTTCAGGATGTCCATGTCCATCCCGTAGGTCGCCGGCGTCTCCCCGTCGAGGCCGCATATCACGTTGATCCCGGGGAGCAGCCGGGGCATCCCCCTGAGGCCTCTCGACCCTCCGACGCGGTTGATCATCCTCACAGCATCCATCACCTGCTCGGCCGTGCTGTTGAGGTTGTTCTCGGTCACGACCCTGGGGTCGGCGGATTCCATCCCGAGGGCGAGGACGTTGCCGTCAGTGCATCTGGTCGCCAACGTGGTCAGCACCTGCTCCGCCTCGTCAGGATGGGATGCGATGACCGCCGCGTTGGCGTTGTCCACGTGGAGGACGTCGAATCCGAGGGATTGGAGGCCTTCGAAGAGCTCGTCCACCTTCTCGGGGACGGGGGTCGGGACCGGCGAGTCCGGCTCCGAGCCGTAGGATACGATGCAGGTCTGCCCTCCGACGCGGAGGTTCCTCACCCCGAGCTCCCTGAGTCTCGATGCCTCGGCGATGATGTCGCCGGGGGACCTCATCAGCGGCCTGCCCTTCGTGGGCTCGATGCAGTACGAGCACCCTCCGCTGGCGAAGCGGTGGCAGCCGCGATACGATTCGATCTCCGCGACGAGCGGTTCGGGGAAGTCCTGATGGGACGTCACGATGTCAGCGCCCAGGAGCATCCATCTGTTCCATTCGTCGAGGGTGCGGAGCCTCTCCCCGACCTCCTTCCCGATCATCCCGTCGTAGAGCGAGGCGGCCATGTCCCGCTTGATAGCGAAATCGAATCCCTCGGCTACGTCCGTGGACGCGGCGGAGCCTCCGACGAGCCTCCATCCGCCGAGCCTGGGCAGCAACTCCGAGAGCTCCCTGACGGACATGGGCATGGATCTGAGGTACTTCCCCGGGACGGTGTTCCCGGAAAGGACGACGCTGACGCTGTCCTGGGGGATCCTGGCGCCCTTGCGGATCATATCGATCGTGAGATAATCCACCCTGTCCGCTCCCGCGTCGATCGTCGCGCCCGCTATGGAGCGGACCATCGGTGAGATGTAGGGCGGAACGCCCAGCGCTGCGGGGTCGTCGATGTAGCCGTCGACCACCAGGACAGATATCTCTTTGGACATGGGATCGGGAGGATGGAGCAGATCATCCCAGGAATCCGAACACTGCGAATAATAGAGGGATCACAGTGAGTGTACCTAGGGCGTAGTTCAATCTCCGGCTGCTGTTCAATTCGCGTTCGATGGCCGTCAGGTTATGCGATATCATCTTTTGGATTCCTTCTCGTCGAGTTCCATGACCATTGTTAACACTTACGGGAGGTGTGTGGAGTAGACTCTGCGACGGAAGTCTTCGTATTCTTCAGACGATAATACCAATCCGAGTGCCATTCTGGAGTTGCCGATATGATAGCGGTTGGAGCAGAGGACGCAGTCCTCCTTCCTCATTTCCGTAACGGTATAGTCCTTATCTATCACATCATCGTACATCGTGATCGCTAGAGCTTCAGGTATGCTGTTTGGCATGCACCGTTCGTATATATGGCATTCGATTGTTGTTGCACAAGAGGCAATCTTCTAACCTGCAAGGTGAATCCGACCTCTCCATTCTGTGCTATGCTCGGAATCGGTGCGGTCCTGTAGTCGGATATCGAGCATCCGGTATCGGATTATATCATGAACCAGGCAATTAGTTGGATGAATGGTCCATGAACAACGATATGTAGAGTACGGACGCATGGCGTGAAGGAATATCAGATGAGCGAATCACAGGACATTGCAGACATCCGGGAGAAGGTCGTCGTCCTTCTGGAGGACCAGCGGGTTTACATTCTTTTGATGGCGATCCTCTCCGCGCTCGTGCTGATCGGCACCGCCCTGTCCAATATGTGGGGCGATCTCGATCACTACTACGACAATGCTGGAGATGTTCTGAGCGGGCTCATGCCTTACAGCGAGGCCAAGTTCGAATATCCTCCGCTCTCGCTCGTATTCATGCTCATCCCTCGTGTATTGACGTGGGATCTGGAGTCGTTCCATTACGGTTGCGCCATCCTCACATACGTGTTCCTTGCCATCGGCTCGTATTTCCTCGTTCGCATCGCGGATGAGCGGATAGGATGCAGGTGGCAGACCCATCTGATCATGATCCTCGTCGTTCTGTTCGGCAACTACTTCGTCATAGCAAGGAACGACGTCTACCCAACGGTCATGGCAATCATCGCCTTCTGGCTCTATCTAAAGGATAGACACGTCCTTGCGTTCATAATGATGGCTTTGGCGGCGATGACGAAGATGTATCCTGCGATATTCCTCATCCCGATGTTGATGCCGCTTGTCCTCAAAGGTGAGTGGAAGAAAGGAGTTATGTGCCTGCTGGCGGCAGCGACAGTGTGCTTCATCGTAGAACTGCCATTCCTGATAACAGATCCGTCCACGGCTTTTGCATATCTGAACTATCATTCGGATAGAGGTATACAGGTAGAATCTGTTGCGGCCAGTTTCTTCATGATATATGATTTAATAGTTCCCGGAAATCTGTCCGTAGTATTTGCGTACGGATCAGATAATTTGTCGGGAGCAGGACCAGATGCCTTGGCACCCTTTATGAACACTATTCTGGCCATCGTTCTCATATCATTTGTTGCTGTTATGCTTGTCAGAATTCACAGATTGAGGGTATCCGAGACCACAGGGCCTCAAGTCGTCTTGATTTCTGTAACGATGCTTATGCTTTTCATAGCATTCAGCAAGGTCTACTCGGCTCAGTATCTGATATGGATTCTGATGCTTCTGCCCTTGACGCAGATGTCGTGTTTTAGCAGAACTGATAGGATGATGGTATTGCTCGTAACGATTCCGTTCGGGCTGTTTAGTGTATTTAGCTACATCGGCTATAATGCGATTGGACTGCCAGAGTTGGATTCCGTCGCGGTGTTTTTCACGTCGATGAAAAATATCTTACACATCTTGCTTACGATAGTTCTTTTGCATATGTGTTGGAATGAGACTAAAGCCGTTGTTGGAGATGGAAGCGTCGATTCTATTCTGCAGACGTCTTCAGGGGCGGATCCGCTCACAAAAGAACAAATATGAATAAAGGCCCGTCGAGAGGTGATGCGGTTGTCAGGCGAGGGAATTGTTTGGAACGATTGTCGTTTAAGTAAAAAGATTGTTCTAGTTTTATTACTCGGCTTGGCTGTCCGTTTCATACTCGCTCCATTCACAACTTCGCCATTCGATGTGAGTGCGGGGTGGACCGCAGTCATTCAGGAGATTTACGCAGGCAATTCGCTTTATGATGCGGAGCTGTACAAATATACTCCTGTATGGGGTTACATTTTGTCTATAATCGCATACGTTGCTAACATTATAGGTATGGCTTCGTTCGGTGAGATGTTTACCTCGATATACCCTGGCATGGAGCTTACATTCGGGTATGGATTTCTTACGAATTTGAAGTTCAATGTTCTTTTGAAAATTCCTGCCATAATCTTCGACGTATTGGCTGCTTTTGCTTTTTACAGGCTTGTAATGGACATCACAGGAGATAGACGGAAATCAGAGATTGCTTTCGTGATGTGGTTTTTGTGCCCATTGGTGATAGCATCAAGTTCGATTCTCTGTATGTTTGATAGCATCATGATATATTTCATGATAGAGTCGTTGATCTTCTTCAGGCGTAGGAACATGTTGTTGACGGGGGTATTCATCATGTTGTCTGTTTTGACAAAGGTGTTCTCCTGTCTTTTGATCCCACTGATGATAGCATATGTTGTTTCAGAGCGTGATCTTGACGTCAGGGCTAGATCGAAGAATCTGGCGATGGCATGTGTGGGGGGGCTGGTGGCATTTTTGGCGGTATATATCATGCCGATTGTTTCAGGGGAATTTGTGGATAGCCTCTGGTTCCTTACCAGTCGTAGCGATACCTATGCAGCGGGTGGATTCAGTATATCTTCGATCAGTTTTAACAACATTTTCTTCTTTGTGCCTCTAATAGTCGTTATAATGATCTTATCGTGCGTTTCGATGTATCTGTCTAGGGGCAATCGTGATAAGACATTCCTAATTCTGACTGTGGTAGTTTCTACAGTCATGTTCTGTTTTCCGTTTGTATCATACACACCTCAATATGGAATGGTTTTGATGCTTCCTGTGGTTCTATTGTATGCATTGAAAGGACGGATTGCATTCATACCATGGTCCTTAATGACAATTTTCTTAATTCATGGAATCACATACTATTGGGAGGCACTGTTGTACCCCATTGCTGCATTTACTGATTGGATGGATGTGACAGATATTGCTACAAACATGGGTAACGGGGCTGTGTATTACGCATTCCAGCTGCTCATGTCCTCGGCCGGTTTCGTGATCATGGTGATGATGCTGGTCTACTATGTCATCCCGTTCATCAAGGAGTATCGCGGCAGGGAGGTGGTTGCGGATGGGAATTGATCCGAGGACCCGTAATGCGCTCGCCGTCATCGCGGTGTTCGTCGCCGTGATGATGATCGGGCAGGCCATGATCTACGTGGCGAGTCCGTATCATTGCGATATGACGGCCGAGAGGAATGGATCCTCCGTCGACGTCACCGTCGATACGAACTATTCTCTGGGATACACGATCAACTCACTCAGGACGGACAGCATGCGCAATGTGACCTCGTACGCGGTCTATTACGATGATTCGTATCCTGTGAAAGGCGATCGCGCAGCCATCCTCGATGCGATCAAGCGTCTGCGTCTGTGCTTCTCCAACGACAACTGCACGCTCTCGTCCATCGATGCGGCCGGTCTCCAGGATCTGATGTCGCATCGGGACGCGACCACGGCGGTCTTGTTCATGACGGGGACCCTGCCGGAGGAGATCTACGACGGAAGGGCATCGAGTCCGATATTCGCGTGGCTGGCTGATGGAGGGGTCATGTACTGGCTCCACGAGAAGCTCGGTGCCACCTACGCGGAGAGGAACGGGAGGATCGTGGATGTCGAGGATCCCGACGGGCTGTTCTTCGGGAACAGCGATGTCATCAATCCCTCCGGAGGGCAGGTGTTCACGAAGAACCTGGTCGATGGAAGTCTGACCGACAAGCTGGGGATCTACTACGGCGAGACCACCAACGGAGTCGACTGCTCCCTCCTGGCCAGTCCCTACCTGGCATTGGATTACAACGACGGCACATATTCCGCTGTCACTCTGGTGAGATACATCGGAGGCGATGGTGTGATCGGCGTATTCGGCGGGAATCTCAAGTACGAGGCGGTTCCCACATCCGCCATGGCATCGGTCGCTCAGACGATCGTGTCCAAGCTGTCCTATGACACGGTTCTCGTGGATCATGCGACTGCATCCGGCAGCGGAACGGTCACGTTGGATTGCGGAGGCGGATTCTCCTACGTGTTCATGTTCGTCGACAGGGTCAATGCCGTGTGGGCGAAGGCTCTTCCTCTCGCGTGATACGGCCCCATCGGGGGTTCCACGGATCCGATCCCACGGTTACGTGAGAAGTCTGGGGCGATGGAATCGTCCATGGATCCCACGGAAGCGCGATTGCTAAAGTCGCCCTTTGCGATATCGAACCTGCATTCGGATACATCGCAGAAGTAGCCCAGTCGTATCGGGTCCATGAAGGGATCCAACGCATCTCCGTCTATCGTCCGTTTCAGGTCTGCGAGAGCCGACGGATTTCGAAAAATTTCACCCCTATAACCGTTATATACGCGAACTCCTATGCCATGCTTTAGAATTCGAAGTATATCTACGAAATTCGTAGAATCCACGAATCAGAAGAGGAATTCCAATGGCATACGAGAGCGATATCAGCGTCGAGGAGCGCCTGGAGAGGGCCAAGAAGCCCGGCCGGGATGCGATGATCCTCCACAAGTTCTACAAGGGAAAGATCGAGACCGTCCCCAAGGCCTGCGTCAGGTCCTTCGACGACTTCTCCGTCTGGTACTCCCCCGGTGTGGCCGAGCCTTGCAAGGACATCGCGGCCAACCCCGACATGGTGTACGAGCACACCTGGAAGTGGAACACCGTGGCCGTCGTCTCCGACGGAACCCGCGTGCTCGGACTCGGGGACATCGGACCCGAGGCCGCCATGCCCGTCATGGAGGGCAAGGCCATGCTGTTCAAGTACCTGGGCGGAGTGGACTGCGTCCCCATCTGCCTGGACACCAAGGACCCCGACAAGATCATCGAGACCGTCAGGCTCCTGGCCCCCTCCTTCGGAGGAATCAACCTCGAGGATATCTCGAACCCCAAGTGCTTCGACATCCTCGACGAGCTGAGGAAGGACTGCAAGATCCCCGTATGGCACGACGACCAGCAGGGAACCGCCACCGTCGAGGTCGCCGGAGCCATCAACGCCATGAAGCTCGTCGGCAAGAAGCTCGAGGACGCCCAGATCACCGTCGTCGGAGCCGGAGCGGCATCCATCGCCATCGCGAGGCTCCTTCTCGCTACCGGATTCAGCCCGAAGAACATGTGCATGTGCGACTCCAAGGGCATCCTGAACCTGACCAGGGAGGATGTCAAGGCCGGATTCCGCCAGAAGTGGGAGATCTGCGAGAAGACCAACGGGGCAGGCAAGTCCGGAGGACTCAAGGAGGCCATGGAGGGCGCCGACATCGTCATCGCCGCTTCCAAGCCCGGGCCCGGGACCATCCCCAAGGAGTACGTCAAGCTCATGGCGGACGACCCCGTCATCTTCGCGACAGCCAACCCCGTTCCGGAGATCTGGCCCTGGGAGGCTAAGGAGATGGGATGCAAGGTCTTCGCCACCGGCAGGTCCGACTTCCCCAACCAGGTCAACAACTCCATGGGATTCCCCGCCATCTTCAGGGGCGTGCTCGACGTGAGGGCCAAGACCATCACCGACGAGATGTGCATCGCCGCAGCCCGCGAGCTCGCGGCCTGCGCCGAGGAGAAGGGCATCACCGAGGACTACATCATCCCGACCATGGCCGAGGCAGAGGTCTTCCCGAGGGAGGCCGTCGCCGTTGCCATGAAGGCTCAGGAGCAGGGCGTCGCCAGGCTCAAGCTGAGCAGGCAGGAGCTCCACGACAGGGCCGAGTTCATGATCAACAGGTCCAGGAGCCTCACCGCCCAGATGATGAAGGACGGATACATTCCCGACTGCAGCTCCGTGATGCAGTGAATAAACCGGGGGGCGACCCCCGTTCTTCCCAAACACCTTCGTGTTTTTCTCCGAATCATATTTGTTCCCCATGCCGATGATGTCCGCGCATGAGGCCCAAGATCGATCTCGTCGTCGTCACAGCCGTCATCCTATGCGCGGCGGTACTCGCAGGGGAGGTCCTGACGTATTCGTCGGTCCATCACTACGATGCCGATGCGGAATGGGGCGAGGGTTCGGTGGACTATCGCGTATCCTCGTCCGGAGGGGACGTCTACGACGCGGTGCTGATCGGCAATGCCCGTCCGGTCGACAAGCTCATGCTGTATGTGGATGACAGGTACGACAGTACGTACAGGCAGGCTCTCGAGCTATCCGATCCGCCGTATCTGTCGCAGAAGGAGTTCGCGGAGCAGACCAAGGCATTCCTGGGGTTCCGTTCGTTCACGGATGCGGAGATCTGCCGGGACGAGGGTCTGATCGATTTCATCGAAGGAACGATGGCCGATTCCGTCGGGAAGGCCGTTCTCGTATCATCCTATGCGCTTCCCGCCGGCATCTACGACGGTACGGCCGATTGCCCTCTGATGAAATGGGTAGGCAACGGAGGCACGCTCTACTGGGCCGGATCGGAGATCGGCCGCTTCTACAGGGACGATGCGGGATTGCATGCCGTGGAAGGCAATCAGGAGCTCTTCTTCGGGACCTCCGGATGCGTGAACACAGCCGGTTCGACCATCGCCACGGAGAAGATCGGGAATGGATTCGCCGACGCGTTCTGTCTCAAGAACAGCAATGTCATGAACGGGGTGGACGTCGGCAAGGTGTCCGGCGCCCTCGGCATGGGATATTCCGAGAACGGGTACTCGTCCATCGCCATGGTACCGTTCGGATCGGGCATGGTCTGCGTGTTCGCAGGGATCTTCGATATCAACCAGTTCGACGACATCGGACAGGTGGTGGCTTCCGGACTCGCCTTCGACAGCATCATCATCGAACATGAGCGGGGCGATGTGAAGAGGAGCGAGGTCTCATCGGGTTTCGTTTTCGATGCGGCATCCGATCCGGCGCTCTACGTCTACATAGGCGGTACGTACACCAAGTTCGCGGAGGCCTTCCATGCTTGAGCGCGGGATGGTCTGGAACCGCATCTGCGGCATCCGTCATCCGTTCCTGACCGTTCTCCTGGTCGGGATACTGGCCCGTGCGCTCATAGGATCTCTCGCGATCGTCTACGATGCGGACTATTGGGCGACCGTCATCAGGAACATCGAATCCGGAAACGGGCTCTACGAGTTGGAGGGATACTACTACACCCCGGTCTGGGGATACATCCTCGGAGGCATAGCGGCATTCCAGGATGTCTTCATGGATCTCGGCGAATCCGCGGTGCGTGTCGCGGAGGCGCTGTTCGTCGAGGGTTCGGGACCGTACTTCTCGGCGACGATACCATCGCTGGCCGCCATATACTCGATCAAGCTGCCGCTGTTCGTCTGCGACCTCGTCACTGCTCTGGTGGTCATGAAGCTGGTGCAGGAGTCCACCGATGACGAGCGCAAGTCCCTGTTCGCATTCGCACTGGTGTTCCTGTCGCCGGTGCTGCTGATGTCCACGGGCGTCATCTCGATGCCCGACACGGTGGCCGCCATGTTCGCGGTCCTGACCATCTACTGCCTGAGGAACGGATGCCCGCTGGTCGGCGGGATGACGTTCGCCATCGCGGTCCTGGTCAAGTTCTTTCCGGTCTTCATGATCTTCGTGTTCGTCGGATACCTCGTGTCCAGGAATCGCATCGAGGGGTGCAGTCCTGTCCCCGATATCGCCAAGGCCGTTGCCGGGGCCGGGGTCATGACCCTGCTGATCTTCCTGCCTCAGATAATCGGAGGGAATCTGGACCAGTGCTTCCAGTTCCTGGGGGACCGCACGGGATTTACCGCCGAGGACGGGATATTCGACACGATAGCAGGCATCGGCAGGCTGGTGGCCTACGGTGCCGTCCTGCTCCTGTCCGTGTTGGTGGGATACAGGATGGCGAGATACGATCTCGACGATCCGTTCAGGGAGATGATGCGTTATTGCCTTCTCATCGCCGTTCTCGTTCTGGTGTATCCTCCCACGACGCAGTACATAGTGATCCTGGTGCCCTTCCTCGCTTATTGGATCGCCGCTGCCGACAGGCGGTACATCATAGGGTGGAAGGTGCTCGCGGTAGGGGCGGTCGTCTACTCGACGGCATCCCTCGGGCTCTCCCTCCTTCCGTTGGCGGTGTGGGGCGGGTTCCCCGATGTCGGTTCCGCGTTGCACCTCTTCGATTTCTGGTGCACACCTGTGATCGCCGGAATCGCTCCCAACAACATCCAGTTCGTCATCGGAGGGATCATGCAGTGCGCGGCGATCCTGATCGTCCTGTACATGATATGCAGGGATGCGGCAGGAGTCGACGACCGGTGTTCCTGCGAGGATGTCTGATATGCTGTACTGATGACCGCATGCGGTCATCCGAATCGCTATGGGGACACGATGTTCCTCCCCAAGATAATATATGGCGCTTGGACGTGGGGTCGGTTGTGACATCGAGGAAGGATGCGTTCTCCAGCAGGGTTTCCCTCAACATGGTGGCAAACGTCCTGAGGACGGTGCTCATGGCGTTGGCGGGACTCCTGATGGTCCCGTATTACATCGGCGAGTTCGGTCTCGCCACATACGCCATCCTTCCGCTGGCGACCACCGTCACGAACTATTTCGTGATGATCTCGGACTCGTTGTCCAACGCGTTCAGCCGCTACATGTCCATATCGGTCCAGGCAGGGGATCCGGAACGTCTGAACACCGTGTTCTCATCATCGGTCATAGGCATGGCCAAGTGCATGGGGCTGATGTTCCCGATAGCCATCCTGGTGTCCATCCTCGCACCGTACGTGTTCCACGTGGGGCCGTCCGCCTATGCGGATGTGCAGATCATGTTCTTCCTGATCATGCTGGCCTCGATGATCATATCCTTCGGGGCGAGCCTCGGAGGGGTGTACATGGCCTACAACAGCCTGTACATCACGTATTTCAGCAGGGCTCTGCAGACCGTCTCGCAGGTCGGGGTCGTCCTGATCCTGATCGCTCTCCAGGGACCGTCCCTTCCCATGATCGGGGTCTCCTTCCTGGTATCCGCGATATTGATGCTGGTCGCCATGGTGTTGAAGCTGAGGCGCGTCTGTCCGACATTGAGGCTCAGGCTGCGCTCCTACGACAGGGATCTGCTCGGAGAGATGGGGAGGCTCGGGTTCTGGGCTATCCTGAGCGAGCTCGGATCCCTTCTCTTCATCCAGGCATCCATGGTCATCGTCAACATGATGCTGGGATCCGGAACCCAGGGTCTGTTCTCGATAGCCGCTAACATGATCATGATGGTCCATACGGCATGCGCCGCGCTGGCCGCCGTCTCCATCCCGCTGGTCTACAGGGAGTACGCCAACGGGGAAATCGACGAGCTGCTCCGGGTCCTGAAGATCTTCTCGAAATTCATCGGAGTCACCATGGCCTTCCCGTTGGCCTATCTGACCGTGTTCCTGCCTCAGATACTCGGGGTGTGGCTGGGCCAGGACTATCCGGAACTCCAGACCATGCTCTGCATCATGCTGCCTGTCGAGGTCCTCATCTGCACCACGAGCGTGCTGTCCGATGTGCCCGTGGTGTTCGCCAAGGTCAAACCGTTGGCTCTGGCAACCTTCCTGATGGGGGTCGTCAACATAGCCTCCGCCTCGCTGGTCATCCAGTACACCGATGCCGGCGTCAACGGCGTGTGCATCTGCTGGGCGGCATCGATGATCCTGCTGAAGCTGGTCTTCTACCCCGTGTTCTGCCATTCGCTGACCGGCGGGAGCTACAGGCGGTACTACATGCCCATCCTGGAGGCCCACCTGGCGTTCATAGGGTCGCTGATCGTCCTGTACGCGATCTCCTTCGTCTTCGTTCCTCCGATGACATGGATCGGAATCCTCGTGCCGTTCTTCCTCCTGTTCCTCCTGTTCTTCACGCTGGAGATGCGCTTCATGTTCAGCAAGCGCGACATGGACACGATCAGGACGTACCTCCCCCGTTTCGTCCAACGCTTCGTGGAGAAGGTCACGGATTGAGCCCGTCGTCCCAGAAGTATTATGCGACAGGGCATCCTTCGCAGTGACGATGAACGACACCCAATCCCGTCTGCTCTCGATGTACAAGGACATCGCCCGCATCCTCGATGCCCACGGGATAAGGTACTATCTGTGCTACGGTTCGGCCATCGGTGCGGTCAGGCACGACGGCTTCATCCCCTGGGACGATGACATGGACATCTGGGTCTGGGACGAGGATCTCCCCGAGATCAAGAGGCTCCTCCAGGAGGAGCTCGATTCCGAGCATTACTATTATCACGATTCCAGGGCCGACACCCACCCTCATGTAATCTATCGCGACGAGGATCTCGAAGACGAGCTGCGCGACAAGACGGCGCCGTTCATCGATCTGTTCCCCATCGTGGCCTATCCCGAGGGACGCTTCAGGCAGGCCCTCTCCAACATGATGATCTGGGGGGTGCACATCTCCGTCACCGTCCTGGACCACGTCGGACCGCTCTGGCTGTATCGCGGCATGCTCTGGATCCCGAGGATGTTCAGGAAGGCCGCTTCGGCTCTCGTCGAGGACGGCTCCGATCTCAGGACGATATATACGACCGAGTTCAGGAACGAGATATTCCATACAGGATGCTTCGGGAAGCCGGTGGCGCACGTGTTCGAGGACACCACCTGCTATCTAGCGGAGAGGAACGACGAGCTCCTGACTCACATCTTCGGGGATTACATGACCCCTCCTCCGGAGGACAAGCGCACCGGAGCGAAGGGATTCCCCCTGAGCGCGCTGAAGGATTACATCCTGGATGAGAGGGAGCGCGATGACTGATGCCCCTCCATGGATGAGGAAGCGCCCCGCTGCGATCAAAGCGGTCGACGAATACGTCGAAGACGGGATGATCGTCGGGATAGGGACGGGGAATGCGGCATGCATGGCCGCCGACCGTCTGGCGGAGCTGGTCCATGACGGCTTCGATCTCGGATTCGTCTCCACCTCCGAGCAGACGACCGCTTACGCGAGAGGACTCGGCCTGGAGGTCCTCGACATCGACTGTGTGGAATCGATCGATGTGACGATCGACGGCGCCGATGAGGTCGGGCCACATCTGGATCTGATCAAAGGTCTCGGCGGAGCCCTGCTGAGGGAGAAGATCGTCGCCTCTATGACGGAGAAGGAGGTCATCGTCGTGGATGCGTTCAAGGTCGTCGACAGACTGGGCACATTCGCGCCTCTTCCTGTAGAGGTGTGCGGGTTTGCTCACGTCGCGACGGCCAGGGCGTTGGAGGGACTCGGATGCAAACCGGTGCTCCGTCTCAAGGACGGGAGGCCGTTCGTCACCGACGGAGGCAATCTGATCTACGACTGCAGGTTCGACGGTATCGACGATCCGTCGTATCTGGAGACGGCGATCGATACGATCCCGGGCATCGTGGAATGCGGACTGTTCGTCGGACTGACCAATGCGGTGGAAGCCTATCGCGAAGAGGACGATTCCGTCGTCGAGCTGAGGATCACAGATCGAAGAGCTGGTCCTCGGGGATCCCCATGAGATACTCGCAGAGGGGGATGTCCTCCTGCTTCGTGATCTTGATGTTGTTGGCGAATCCCTTTGAGAAATAGACGGTCATGCCGTATTCGACGGCGACGATGTCGGCGTAGATGAAGTCGTGACGGTCCTCGCGCTCCGCGCGTTCGTAGAGGTCCAGGATGCCGCTGTATTCGTACGCCTGAGGGGTCTGGACCCTCATGAGATGGCTTCTGTCGAGCTCCCTGTTCCCCGACAGCTGGTCATCGGTGTAGATCACCGTCTCGTAGCAGGGTATGGCTAGGGATGCGTTCCCCTCGTTCCTGGCGATACGGAGCATCTCGTCGATGGCCTTCTGCGGCAGGATGGGGCGGGCGGCGTCATGGACTATGACGATATCCCCCTCTCCCAGCTCGTTCCTGAGGTGGAACATGCCGTTGCGGGTCGAGTCGTGCGATGTTTCCCCACCGGGAATCACGGCCGACACCTTGGTGAGGCCGTACCGCTCGATGAGCTCCTTCGTGCGGTCGATCCAATCTGGAACGCAGACGACCACCACCGAATCGATGGATCCGTTCCTCTGGAAGTTCGATATCGTGTGTACGAGGACGGGCTTCCCCTTGATCTCCAGGAACTGCTTGGGCATGGGTGCGCCCATGCGTTTCCCCACTCCTCCGGCCAGGATGATCGCGGTCGTCTTCACTCGTATCACTCCTTGTCGATATCGAGGAGCGCATCGGCGAACATCTTCATATAATCCTTGCCGCAGACGGACAGGCGCAGATATCCGTCCAGAGGGCCGGATCCGCGGAAGACGAGGATCCTCCTCTTCCTGAGCTCGTCCGTGACGTAATCCACGGTCCGATGCTTGAGGCGGATGCACAGGAAGCATCCGCTGCTCGGGATCAGGGAGTATCCTTCGGATTCCAGCCTGTCTACGATGTAGTCCTTGCCCTTGGTGAATTTGGCGCCCAGCTCGTCGAGCAGCCTCTCGTGGTTGTCCACGATGGCCTCTCCGAATTTCAGCGTCACGGCTCCGATGGTGTAATGGGGCCTCCAGTTGTTGATGTAATGGATGACGTCCTTGTTGGAGATGACCACTCCGAGCCTCAGCGCCGTGATGGCCAGCATCTTGGAGAACGTCCTGAGGACGGCGACATTGTCGTACTTCTCTATCAGAGGGATGGAGGTTCCGTCGTAGAAATAGTGGTAGGCCTCATCGACTATCACGAGGGCATCGTGCTCCCCCGCCTTCCTGACCACCTTCTCGATGTCCTCGGGGCTGTAGACGTTCCCGATGGGCATGTTGGGGTTGACGAGCACGACTATGCTCGTATCGTCGTCGATGGCATCCAGGATCCTCTCGACGGGCATGGTGAAATCATCATCGTACGGGACCTCCACGGTCTTCATGCCGTTGAGGTTCCCGAACACCCCGTACATGTTGAATGTGGGCTTCACGACGACGAGGTTCTTCCCGGGCTGTCCGAAGACGTGCACCAGGTATCCCATCCCGATTAGGCTTCCGTCCGTGAGGGTGACGTTCTCGGGGCCGACGCCCACCATATCGGCGTATTTATGGACGAGAGGCCCCTCCTCGGGGTACATCGAGAGCGTTGCAGGGGTGATCCGGGACATGACATCGTCGAAGAGCCATCTCGGAAGGCCGTCGGGGTTCTCGTTCTGGTCCAATCTTATGAAACCCTCTCTTCCTTCAGGCTGGTTCTTGCGGAATGTGTCCTTCACGTACGGATCTACATACAACATGGTCGCACCTGGTCATCAGAGGCTGTCGTCGCCCCTGTCTGAGCGGAGAACGTTTCGTGATTGAAATAACGCGCGTCCGTTTCCGGGGATCGCACGGTGCTTCCCGAAGACGTGAACCGGTCGGAACGAGCGGTATAAGGCCGAAGAGGCACGCGGAAGTTGTCGCTACGGTTATCTATCGATAGCGATTCATGTACCTGGATGCACGAAACGGGTACATGCAGCCCGCCGACGGGCGGAGCGGAGTACGGCTATGCCGATTCCCGCACAATCGGTTCCTTCATGTCCGCGCTCCGTTCAGGGGCCGATGCGGTGGAGGACTGTCCAGATGCATCTCGTGCGTGCATGTTCAGCATCGATTTTTGCGCCGCCGCCTGCATGGCGGTATCCGATATCGCGGACTCCCGCGGCGGGATTCGTATTCCGACGTTCTGCGATACCCGTGTCCCCGGATGGGTGGGGCCCGGTACCGATGCGATCGTCGTTTCAGGTTCCGGTTCATCGGATACGAGGGACCTGTGCGATCTGCTCAGGTCACGCGGATGCAGGGTCCACTGCATCGCACCCGCAGGGGGCTTCTCAGGTTACGCCGCAGCGGATGGCGCTCGCTTCATAGCGATTCCCGACGGTCTGGATTCGTCGGAGGCGGTCGCATTTTCTCTCGGAGCCCTGTGCTCCATGATCTCGCTGATGGGCATCCTGGATGCCCGCTCCGAGCTCGATTCCGTCCTATCCGATTGCTCCGACATCCCTGTTCCCACCGAGATCCTCACAGGCGATATCGCAGGGGTCTATTCCACCACCGACGTCTGCGCCTGCTCCAAGCGCTGGGCCGATCTGATAATGGAGATCGAAGGGATCCCGGCGTTCCGCGGGGAGCTTCCGGAATACGATCACAACGAGTTGGTCGGCTGGTCCGATTCCAACTTGCATTCCGAGGGCCTGCGGATGATCGTCCTTCGTTCGGAGGAGGACGGCGGCATGGTCTCCATAATCGTCAAGCACATGCTGGAGGTCCTCGCGGAGAACTGGAGGCGCGTCGAGGTCGTCGACATCGGAGCCGGAAGCACGCTCATGAGGGATGTCCGCGGCATGATGCTCGCGGATGTCTGCATCAGGAGGCGGTCGTGATGACCGACATCCCCCTGAAGGAGCAGTTGTACGGATTCGTGGACGACCTGGAGAGGTCGATCCGCGAGGAATTCGACCTGGATATCGACTGCGACGACATCATCCTATGCGGTGTCGGCGGCTCCGCTGTCAGCGGGGATTTCTCTGCGGACTGCTGCTACATCGACTCGACGAAGCCCGTGGTCTCCGTCAAGTATCCCCACCTGCCCCATTGGGCCGGTCCGCGCACCCTCGCGGTCATCTCGAGCTATTCGGGCAATACGGCGGAGACGCTGCATATGCGCGAGGAGGCCAAGGCCCGCGGATGCACGATCGTCAACGTCACGTCGGGTGGTCGTCTGATGGAGCTCTCCGAGGAGAACAGGGAGCATCTGATCCCGCTGCCGAAGGGGATGCAGCCCAGACACGCTGTCGGTTACATGATAGGGTACACGTTGGGCGTCATCCGCTCCGCCGGAGGCCCCGACCTGTCCGGAAGGATCCTCGATTTCATCCCGTCCCTGAGGAGATTCAGGGATGAGAACGCGCTCTCGGACGGATGTCTCGCCAAGGAGCTGGCGGCCGGATTGATGGGGCACGTCCCCGTGGTCTGTGCGGATGCGTGCATGCGTTCTGTGGCCTACCGGTGGAAGACCCAATTCAATGAGAACACCAAGTATGTGGCCTTCTGCGATTCCGAACTGGGATTCGGAACGCCTGCTCTCGACATCTGGTGCGGCTCTCCCCAGGGGGATGCGATCCCCGTCCTGCTCATAGGGTGTGACGACCCCATGTGCGACAATGCGGATGCTCTCGACAAGGCGGCGCATCGTCTCGAAGAAGCCGGGGCCCCGCATATAGCGGTGAGACTCGGAGGGGCATCGACCCTGGAGAACATGTTCAGGGCGCTGATCCTGGGCGACTACATCTCGATGTACATGGCGTTAATCCGTGGGATCGATCCCGCAGAGGTGCGTCCGGTGATGCAGCTCAAGGCCAAGCTGGCCGCCGATCGCGATCTCCGATCACGACAGTCTCGCGATGGCTTTCTCGAACTCGTTCTGGAACTCGGACGAGCGCTTCTCCGCGATCGTCGGATTCCGGGACTCGGAGTAGATCCTGTACTTCGGTTCCGTGCCCGAGGGTCTGAGGAGGACCCATCCGTCGTCGTAGAGGAACTTGAGGCCGTCCGTGGTGTCCATCCGGTCGTCCGGATGCTCCGATGCTATCAGCTCGGTGACCCTGTTCTTCAGCTCTTCGGGGCATTTCACGGCCTTCTTTATCGTGCGGTAGGATGGGAGCGAGTTCATCTGCTCCCCGATGCCGCCCTTCTTCACGAGGCATTCGAGCATGACCGCAGCGCCCATGGCGCCGTCCCTGCAGAACTGATGGTCGGCGAATATCAGCCCGCCGTTCTCCTCCCCTCCGAAGACCGCTCCGTCGGAGGCCATCTCGCGGGCCACGATGGGTGATCCGACCGCGGTGTACACGGCCTCCCCGCCGGATGCCTTCGCGGTGTCCTCGACGATCATGGACGTTGCGACGGTGACCACGACCTTCCCTCCGTTTCTCTTTCCGAGAAGGTATCTTGCAAGAAGCGCGAGGGCGACGTCTCCGGGAACGTATCTGCCGTCCGATGTGACGAACACGCATCTGTCGGCATCGCCGTCATGGGCGATCCCCAGGTCCGCTCCGGTCTCCTTCACGGTCTCGATTAGCTCTCCCAGGTTCTCAGCGGTGGGTTCGCTGAGGTGTCCGGGGTGGCGCATGTCCGGTTCTCCGTTCAGAACGACCGTCGTGACGCCCAGTTGCTCCAGGAGGAGCGGGGACGTGGCGCAGGAGCAGCCGTTGGCGCAATCCAGGACGACCTTAAGGCCGGCTCCGCGGATCGAATCCGCATCGATCTTCGAGATCACGGAGTCGATATACTCCTCGGCGGCACCGCCGATGCGTTCGACGGTCCCGATGGAATCCCACGGAACGGCCCTGGTGCCTGCATGGTACGACGCCTCGATGGCATCCTCCTGTTCCTTGGTGCACTCGGTCCCGTCGCCGGCGATGCATTTTATCCCGTTGAATTCGGGAGGATTGTGGGATGCGGTGATCATCACCCCTCCTTCGATGTCATCGCGCATCTTGATGTAGTGCTGGAGGGCCGGAGTCGGCACCATCCCCAGGTCGAGGACGTCGGCTCCCACGGAGACGAGTCCGGCGCAGAGCGAGTCCTTCAGCATGACCGATGATGTCCTTGGGTCCACTGCGACCGCGATCCTCTTCCCGAGGACCTCGCCGACGCTCCTTCCCATGCGAAGGGCCAGTTCGCAGCACATGTCCTCGTTGGCAATCCCGCGCACGCCGTTGGTTCCGAACATCCTGTCGCTCATATCTTCCCTCTTCCCCTCATCGAGTCGATTCAGATTATCGTTTCCCTCATCGGAGGGATGCGCTCCGTCCGTAGACGGTGAAGTATCCGCCCAGATAGGTGTAGACCATGATGTTCTTCGAGGAATCGATTGCGATCGTCTCGGTGACCGTCGATCTCGTCACACTGCCGTGGATGTGTTCCACGAGCACCGACTCGTCGGTGACCCCTGCGGATACGATCTGAGCCATGTCGTAGCGCTGGTCGTTGGACAGCACCCCGCCGAGTATGCAGACGGTTCCGGACCCATGCCCGACCAGGCATACGCTGGAGTATCTGCCGTCGGTGTATCCCATGGCCAGAGATGATTCCGTCATGGTGGGGTCCACGGCGTATCTGGTTCCGTTGCCTGCGAGACAGAGCGATGTCCTCCATCCCCCTTCGGTTTCGGAGAGCCCGTAGGTAGTCTCGGGATTCTGGCACACGGCACCGAGGAACAGCGACTGGCGGTCGGACCCCAGGTCCTCGACAGTCCCATCCGACGATGAGACGTACTGGCCGATCATCCCGCCGGCCCAGTAGATGCGACCGCCCATGTCGAGCCACCTCAGAATCAGGTCCGATCCATCTCCGCCGTAGACGGTATCGGGTATCGCTCCGGAGACCATGACGACCGACTGATCGCATCTCCCGGACGATACCGCGGATTCCATCATGATGCGGAGCCTGTCTGCATCCATCGTCTCGGTCGCGGTGCCCCTGTTCTTAAGCTGTATCCCCAGCTGTGAGATGTAGTACTCCTGGCTCAGGTACGTTCCGCCGGTGGCGTGACGGGTCCCGTCGAGCTTCTCGCCTTGATCGGAGTCGTAATAGAGGACGACCCGGGACGACGGGACCTTGCTTCCGTTGTCGATGGCCACGATATCGTAGATCACCGACGAGTCGGCGCGTATCGAGACGTCCTTGCCGGATATCTCCACGTCGTACATGTCGTCCCAGTCGTTGCAGTAGATGTACGCTTCGCCGGCGATGATGACCGCGATGATCAGCGCGGTGGCGATCAGGAGCCGTCTGTCATTCATGTCCCGCACCTCCGGATCCGATGGAGCGCAACCCGGTCAGCGCATCCCCGATCCTCGGGAATCTGGACGCGATCCGGTTCTGGAGACAGAACAGCACGCATAGGAACAGCCCTGCAAGCGATACCATGGAGAACACGGTGTTCATGAGGCTGCGGAAGCTGGCGGCTCCTATGATGTAGGCCTCGGTCCATTCCAATCCCGACAGGACGGTATCGAATCCGATCCATCCTCCGTACGACGCCAAGGGCATCAGGAGCGAGTAGTTGTTGAGCACCAGGGCCTGAAGGGCGCATCCTGCGCCGATCAGGAGCCAGCAGATGAAGTATGTGCGATCCATCGCCGCGACGTATGCGCACAGCAGAGGGATGACCACCAAAGGGTATTGGGGCCCCAGGTTGCAGACGACCCCTCCCACCAGAGCAAGCATGGCGTATTTTATGAAGTCCCTGTTCGCGTCCTCTCTGTTCGAGCGGAGCATGAGGGCTGTGAAGAACAGCATTATCGCTACTCCGATGGCTATGCTGAGGTAGCCGAACGCCATATCGAAGCTGTTCGTGTTCGCCGCTCTGTCCGTGATGAATGTGAATGCCTTGGTGAACGTCCCGTCCATGACGGTAGGCGCCATGATGACCGCGAATGCGGAGAGTCCTCCTGCGAAGAGGCATGCCATGTCCTTCAGGCATCTCTTGGTGCAACCGTGTCTGACGAGGATGAGCGCTATGATGACGGGGAGCGCGAATGCCGGATACAGCTTCAGTAGGATCGCCGAAGCCAGGACGAATCCGCCCGGGAGGTAGTGCTCCCTCAGCACTAGGACGATGCTCAGCAGTGTGAGGAGGCCCGAGATGTTGTCGAACATGCCTTGGATGGCCGACATGTAGATCGCGATGGGGCAGAGGAACCAGAGGGCGAATCCCATATCCGCCTTCCTCTCGTCGTTGGTCAGGGATCTCACGAACGAACGGACCGCGAAACCGACCACGACATCGACGGCGATGAGCATCAGTTTCACGAAGGCGTTGAATTCCAGTGTGGTGACGGTCGCCGTGTGGTTCATGTGCTCCATCGTCTGGACCCCAAGGAGCTCGGAGACCTTCATGCCGAACACGTCCACCGACAGGAGGTTGTTCCAGACGGCGTCCATGGCGCCCAGGATGTATCCCCATACGGGGGTGTAGAAGTACCCGTCCAGCGAGTAGAGGCCGTCCCCCGAGTTGATGTTCTGGAGGACGACGGCCCAATGGTACATGTCGTACTCGTAGGTCAACGGGATGAGTGCGAAACGGACCGCGAGTCCGATGATCAGTGATAGGATCAGGATCCGGCCGATAGTCGGGTTCTTCCGTATTTTCTCGGAATCCGCACCCATCTCCATACGGGTGCATCTCCGTCGTTCTTATATGGGTTGTCTTCAAAACGGTCCATAACCCCTTAAATAGGAGGACTATAATCGCGTGCGCATGGCAGCCGACAAAATATGCTCTTCCTGCGGGAAGAGGCTGATTGGCCGCGGAAACACCTTCTTCAAGTGCCCCAAGTGCGGAGAGTACGAGATCGGAAGGTGCGCCCAGTGCCGCGACCAGAGCGTCCCCTACGAGTGCAAGAAATGCGGATTCATCGGACCGTGAGGTGTGCGGATGGGACAGATCGCAGCAGCCTACGACCTCATGCCCGAGAGCACCGAGATCGACCTCGACGGAGTCATCGCCAAGCTGAGCGATGTCATTCCCGAGGGTGTCAAGATCCTCGAGACCTCCATCAAGCCCGTCGCGTTCGGCCTCATGAAGGTCAACGCCGGATTCCTCATCGACGACACCGACGAAGAGGTCGGCAGCAAGCTCGAGAACGGGCTCCGCTCCATCCCTGGAATCGAGAACGTCGAGTGCGTCTCCAACACGGTCGTCTGAGACCGGAAAACGCGGGTCATCCCCGCCTTTTTCTTCTTCACTTTCATCCTGATGATACAATGAGGTTCACAGCCGATTGCGCCCCGTGTCTCATGCGCAGAGTCCTCTTCCAGTCCCGTCTGGAGGGAGGGGGTTCGGAGTTTGAAGCGGTCAAGGCTGCCGCGGAGGTCCTCGCCGAGAGGATGGATCCCGACAAGGATTCGGTCGGGATCGCCACCGAGGTCCACCGCAGGGGCTATGAGGCGATACGCTCGAAGGACCCCTACCTCGATATCAAGAAGCGTGCGGATGAGGCCGCAGAGCCGTTCGCGAAGGCCCTCGGGGAGATGGTCGATTCATCGGACGATCCCTTGAGGACGGCCATCATGGGTGCTGTCGCAGGCAACATCATGGACTTCGGCGCGGGCTCCGCCATCGACGATCCCGACATGTTCCCTGCGGTCTACGATTCCATCGTGGCGGAGGGACTGGGCATCGACGACATCGGAGAGCTGGAATCGATCCTGGAAGAGGTCCCTGGCGTCGTATACATGTTCGACAACTGCGGGGAGTCCCGGATGGACATGGTCCTCATCGCTCTTCTCAGACGCATGGGGAAGCGCGTCGTCGGCGTGGTCCGCGGGGCGCCGATCCTCAACGACGTGACCGAGGAGGATGCCGTGCGCATCGGATTGGACAGGGCGGTCGACAGGCTGCTGTCCACCGGCAAGTTCTACGTCGGCATCGACTGGGGCGATGTCCCCGGAGATCTGGCGGAGGAGATCGCGGGATGCGGTCTGATCATCGCCAAGGGAATGGCCAACTACGAGGCCACATCGGGCAGGAGGCTCGACGTCCCCATAGTCCACATCCTCCGTTCCAAATGCGGACCCGTAGCCATGTCGCTGGGGGTCCCGCAGAATGTTAATGTGGTGAAGGTCATCCGCCCCTGAGGAATCCAGCATGAGCGTCAGACAAGCCGTCGTCATGGTCGGAGGGAAGGGCACGAGGCTCCTTCCGCTCACCGAGACCAGACCCAAGATCATCCTTCCCGTAGCCGACCGCCCCTGCCTCTGGTATCTCCTGAGGTCCCTGGCGATGGGTGGCATCAAGGAGGTCATTCTGGCATGCGGCTACAAGTCGGAGCTCATGAGGCGCACCATCGGAGACGGCTCCGATCTCGGTCTGAGCATCGAATACTCATATGAGGACGAGCCCCTCGGCACCGGAGGCGCCATGAAGCTCGTCGAGGACCGCTTGGACGACACGTTCGTGGCGGCCAACGGCGACGTCTTCGCGTCGATCGACGTCTCAGGGGAGATCGAGATCCATCAGAGGACCGGTGCGGCCGTGTCCATAGCGCTCACCCCCGTCGAGAACCCGTGCGAGTTCGGCATCGCCAGGGTCGATGACGAGATGAGGATAACCGAGTTCAAGGAGAAGCCCAAGCCCGAGGAGGTCTTCTCCAATCTCATCAACGCAGGCGTCTACGTCCTGCAGAAGGACGTTCTGGCGGACGTTCCGAAGAACACGTTCTATGATTTCTCCAAGGACCTCGTCCCGAGGCTGATGTCCGAGGGCCGCAGGATCCAGGGATACCAGGTCGACGGGATCTGGATGGATGTCGGCCGTCCCAGGGACCTTCTGAGGGCGAACCTCGCCATCGCGGATGCGGAATACGCGGACCGCGATTGGAAGGCACCCGGATGCGCCCTCGACGGCTCGATATACATGGGTCCCGGAGCCTCCGCCCACGGCAGCAGGCTCACGGATGCGGTCATCCTGAGTCAGGCATCCGTGAGGAGCTCCAATCTCAACCGCGTGCTCGTCATGGACGGATGCGAGATCAACGGAGCCGATCTGACCAATGTGATCCTCGGAGAGGGATGCAGGGTCGGCAAGGGCGCCAAGGTGTCCAATTCCGTTCTGGCGGACGGCACCGTCGTGAAACCCGGAGAGGTCCTGGACCAGGGCCGCAGCGTCTGATCAGAGACGCTTGGTGCTCTGGACAGGCTCCCAGCAGCTCATCTTGTCCTCGCCGCGGGCGACATGCTCCTTGGCGAGACGGCGGGCCTTGAACTCGAGACGGGTCATGTAGAGCATCTTGAACGGGTGGAAGCCCAGCTGCTTGAAGGTCTGCAGGTAGGCCTTGATCAGGATCCTCTTGTCCCACGACGGCACGTCGTAGTCGTAGATCTTCTTCATCGTGACCTCGCCGATGTTGACCCTGACCCTCTGCTTGAGGAAGTCCTCCTCCGTCTCGGGGCCCCTGTTGTAGATGGTGGCGTCCTTGGCGTAGGCGGTCTTGTAACCCGCTTCCTCCAGCTTCATGCGGATGATGTCCTCGTCCGACTGGAGGTCGGTCCTCAGGCGGGTTCCGATGTCCCTGAACGCCACGAGCTCCCCGATCTTCGGGTAGATCATGGCGACGTTGTGATGCATCGCCCAGAGCATCTGGGATGCGAATCCCACCTTGGTGGAGGGATCGTTGGTGGGCATCGGATGGCCACCGACCATGCCCATCATGGGGTCCCTGAAAGGCTCGAGGAGCTTCTGAAGGGACTCGTCGCTGGCGAAGACGTTGTCGGCGTTCAGCATGACCGCTAGCTTCGTGGTCAGATTGTCCAGATAGAGGTTGATGGCCGAGTTCTTCCCTTCGCGCTTCTCCTGGGGGAGGAATGTGATCACGGGATATTCCTCAGCGAGGGAGCGGACGATCTCGTCCGTGCGGTCGGTGCTCCCGCTGGAGACCACTAGGACCTGCTTGAGGACGAATCCCTGGAGCTTCTGCGTGAAGATGGTGCGGATGCTCCTCTCGATGATCTGCTCCTCGTTGTACGCGCATATGCCTATTGAGAACTCGATGTCCTCCGCAGGTGCGGACGGTTGTTCGGTCGTCATCGTCTGAGAAGAAGGGCCAGTCAGCATATGCGGATGTTTCTAACGCAGTCTAATATATATCGGATTCCCTTTGAGAAACGAGGAGCCATGCACGTAATCTCACTCATCGTCAAGAACGAATTCGGCGTCATGCAGAGGGTTATGGGTGAGTTCACCCGCAACAAGATCAATGTCGAGACAATCGTCGTCGGCAAATGCGAGCTCCCCGGGAAGTCCAGGATGGTCCTCTCCGTGGTCAGCCACGAGGCCGCTCTGACAGCCATCGGCCGTCTCCAGAAGCTCCAGGACGTCTACGAGGCGGAGCTGGTGCCCGAGTCCGGACAGTCCGCGTACGCCCTGATCTCCACGACCAAGGGCAACGTCGGTCTCGTCGGAGGATCCGACGAGGTGGAGGAGGTCATCGACCGCATGTCCCCTGATCATTACGTCAAAGCGCTCAACGCGCTCTGAGACAGGTATCAGATTTTTACAGACCGGCGGGGCTCTGCAGGAGGGCCCCGTCGGGCATCGGAGACGATGCTGTGAAGCAGCTCGAAGAGTTTCTAGTCAGGCGTTTCGCCGTCTATCCGCCGGAGTCACGCCTCAGGATGGCATCTCTCTTCATCGCCGCGGTGTTCCTCATCGCCACAGCCATCGTGTTGATCGACGCGGGCCCTCGCGGGGATGTGGTCAACTTCTACGATCACGCGATGGCCGTAAAGAGCGGGTCCCTCCCGTATACCGACTTCGAGTTCGAATTCCCGCCGGTGTCCATCGTGTTCTTCATGATCCCGGCGTTGTTCACGACCGATCTGGATGCCTATTGCTGGATATTCGCGATGATGTGCGCCGGATTGATGGCGGTCGCGGTCCATTGCATAATGAGGATGGCCCCGGACGAGAGGACCCGCTATTACGCGGCGATGCTGTTCTCGGTCCTGGTGCTCCTGTATCTGACGGAGTCGGTGAAGAAGTTCGACAGCATCGTGATGTCCATCAGCGTGATCTCCCTGTTCCTCTTCTCGAGGGAGAAGTGGTATCTGGCCTACGGGCTGATGGCCGTCGCGACGTTCACGAAGCTGTATCCCTGCATGTTCCTGCCTCTGATGGCTGCATACAACATCATGTCGGGGAGAGGAGGGATCGAGGCGGTGTGGAAGGGCATCTTGTCCTGCTTGGTCGTCATCGCCGCGCTGTTCATCCCCATGTGGGCGGTCGGGATATCCCCGTTGGATTCGCTGTCGTTCCTGGGATTCCACGAGGATCGTGGCTTCCAGGTCGAGAGCACGGTCGCCACGGTCATCGAGGCACTGGGCCTGCTGGGGCTCACGGATATGTGGATAGTCGATGCCCACAACACCCATGACGTGGCAGGGCCTCTGGCGGATGCTCTGGTCCAGTATTGGTCGCTCATGATCGTGGTCGTGGTTGTCGCGGTCTTGGCGTTCAGTGTCCGCAGCATGCATCGTTCCGGGTCCGACCTGGATGTCGGCAGATTGTCGATGGCCTTCCTTCTGGTATGCATCGCCTTCGTTCTCACGAACAAGGTGTTCTCGACCCAGTACATGATGTGGCTGTTCCCGTTCTTCGCCATGCTCCTATATGTTCCGGAGTTGGATGGCAAGGCGAGGAGATTGATGGCGATGATGATCGTCATGCAGATCCTCTGCATCGTGTTCCTCAGGTCCGAGATCGGATCGGCGCTCTACGTGATCGCCTGCGCCCTCCGTGATGTGCTACTGGTGGCGATAGCGTACGATGTCGCGACCGTGATGCGCGGGGTCACTGCGCGGACGAGCCCTGTCTGAAGACGATGTACTTGCTCAGTACCCAGTTGAGAGCGATCTCCACGACGCTGGTGATGATCTTGGTCCACATGCTCTCGAATCCCAGGAAGTCCTGGTCGATCCCGAGCCACAGGAGGACGGGGAACAGTACCCATGCGACGATCCCTGTGAAGATCCTGGACGCTACGAAGAGGCTCCCCTCCTTCGCCACGGTGTGACGCTCCAGGGATTTGCTGCGGAACACGAACAGCTTGTTCGTGAAGAAGGCGAATGTGACTCCGCAGATCCATGAGAGGATGTTGCTGATGGATGAGTTTATGCCGACGTCGACGAAGGCCGCATAGGTTCCCAGGGACACCAATGTGGTGGCCACTCCCCAGAACGCGTACGAGGTGATCTCCCTGTGACGCATTATGAACTCCTTCAGCGAACCTGATCCCATGTCGTGTTCGAGAGCGTTTTCTTACATATTGATATCGGTGGTTGGAGCAGTAATGCTGCTAGATATACACGCAGATTCGGTATAATCATTGTTCGAGAGATAAGTAAGAATTGATTTTTTAATTGGATATATTATCCAATAAATACATGTGTAGATTTTTGTTAATCATCCGTTCATGTAGGTCTGTAGATGTAAATGTGATTGATTGGAGGTTTGAAAGTAGTATTATTATTCGGTATTATGTTCGAAGTGTAAGATGCAGAGTAACATGTCATTTTTGGATGATTACATAATCATAATAGTGCATCGGTTCATTTTTCAATATTATTTTATTAGATTTTGTAGAGAACGTTTCACTTTTAGTTCCTTCATCCAGGGATTAAACCGTTTTTTCATTTCGTATTCATTCATTACTTCAGACACATCATCTGGGCTGGATGAAAAAGTCATCTTATAGTTTTTGTAAACGAACAGAAATCCAGACTCGGCTCTGACGATATATTCGTCACCACCTAGAATTTGAGATAACATTTCAACATCAAATTGTCTGTTATAGGGATTTTGTTCCAAGACTGAAAGGGTAACGCCTGTATGATTATCCAGGGTCACTTCGTTGCGTCCAGGATTAATTTCTCCCTCTTTCAATATTGTTCCGTTGCGTTCTAGACGATATTTGGCAGGAATTCCAGTAAGGTCTTCGAATATGATAGCCCCTTCATCTTTGATATACGAATAATGGTTATGAACCTTTATTCCAATGAAAGAACGCTTGATTTGGCTGTCTAAGCTGAGTGAAATACAATAATCCGACTGGCTGTCATACACTCTATTTTCCATTTCATCTTTTAATTCAATCAGATTGAACGAAGTATACTTTGATGATATTTCTGGCTCCAGTTCAGTCTTTGGAACATTCGAATAGAGACGAATATTATTTGAAGCATATGTTCTGATGAATATGCGATCCCATCTGAATTCAGTAATACTATAGCTGTGAATGCCGGGCGGTATCCAAGAATCTCCATCAAAAGACAGCCAAATCGACGGTATCATGATATTCAGAACGAATTCTCTATTTTTCATTTCAAACGGTATGCGGAGTATATCCTGATCCGTATTGAACTTGAGAGATTTTGTATCATTGAAATGAAGAACTCCATTTATTTCATCAAGATAATAACTTTTGTCAAACTTAAAATTGAAATTAGGAATATATGCGAACGTTGATTTGCATATCGAACGAGTATCATTCTCTCTGACATCAACTGTAAGAAGATCCGGTTCCGTATATAGATCGGATAGTTGAATTTCAAACATGCATCTTATTTCGTCTCTATAGTAATTCCTGGTGCTACTATCTACGATGGTTGTTTTTGTTTTTGATTCCAAGTCTGATATGCGTATAATAATCTTTGATTCTTGAGGCAGAGAGATATTAAACAGGATGCGTCCTTGCGAAATGACACAATAGTTCATCCCTTCAGCTTCAATTTTAACACCACTAATAACATCGATATTTATTGTATTTTCTAGACGGTCTGGATCATTAACGAGTATTCTATCATCGCCGATATGCAGTACGTCACCATTACGGACACAGACTTGTACAAAGCTGTTTCCACGATACGTTATCAGTTCTGCTGGTTCAATTGTTACTTCACCCTTAAGTAAAATACTATTGTATCCTTCAGATATTTCTGTGGATTCTAATCCTCCATCGTCAAAAATGATGTAATTATTTTTCCGCTTATTTTCATAAATAATGCGGTTTCCCAAACGGACTTGAAATATGTCGAAGGCAGATAATCCTTTACACAGTTGACTAAGATTTAAAGTATGATCCATGGCGTACATCGTATTTGATAGAGAAAAGAAGTTGGGCTGAGTGCCAACATATTCGCAATCTTTCCATATTACGACCAGTTTATCGTTTTTACAACATCTGCGCTGAGAAATAAACAGGAAAAGATTGCCGGAATCGCTAAGATGAAGCTTGGGGCGCCTTTGATATTCGCTACGTATTCTCTTCCGACCCTTCTCAGTTATGTATCTTTCGAACCACGCGTTAAATGCTTTGACGAACCGACTGGAACACGAGTTCGGCAGCAGGTCTCCTCTGTATCCTGAATCGATAATCTCCATGATTTTTTTCAGAAATGGTCCGAAAAGCTCCTTATCACATAAAGCATAACGGGTGCATCTGAGTAGTTTTTGTGGATTGGGAACGTTGTCTTCAATCGATGACATCTTTCCTTTTATGAAGTCGTTCATGTAATTTGACAAGATGTCAAATCCCTCATCCAGATCATCTATGCTAAAACTCAGTATTCTATTATAGAAAAGCAGTGCAAAATCGAAAAAGTCATCCATTTTATAATCTGGAACAAAGGAATGTATGAGTATTCTTTCGATTGAGCGTGGCGTCGTACATCCATGTTTGAGGCCGAGAGCATCCAATCCGCGGGAGAACGATTCGAGGTAGTCTTCTTTCTCGCATATTTCGAGAGGGCCTATATGTGCGTACTTGGTAGTTCTGTTGCGTTCTCTGACCATCTGGGGCCAGTATGTATTCTCCTGATAGAGTCTGCATCCTATGTCAACAAGTGCGAATGCCTTTGCTATGCATTCATCATCCGAAGTAGCCATCGGCCGAAGGATGTCATCTATATGACTACGAATGTATGCTACAGAGTTTATATCCAGATCCACCTCTGAAAGGAATGAGATGCCCTCTGATTTCAATTTAATCTCAGTGACAATATCTGTAATAGTTTGATCCATCATCTATACTCCATGAGTTCGCGGATTTCTCTTAATGTCTTCATGGCAAGTCCTCTGCTGAGGATATCATGATACTGTTGGTTGTAGTATGATTGGATGCATCTGTAGCAACTGCTGTCGCCTTGATTTCCGCCGCAATCGCAGCTGGAGACTATTTTCAAAGCATCTTCGATCAGATGGGGTAGCATTTCAACGTTTATCGCTTTTACATATCCTGATCCTCCCGGGGTGTTATCGAACAAGATGTAATCGACGGTACCGTCTTCGAGTATTCTCACGCACCCCGAGATTTCGCTACGTTCTACCTGAATGTCGATACACAAAGCCTCGATAATTGAATATAGCACCGAGATGGCCTGATTACGATCATTCATTGTCTTGTTGAAGTGGATTATAGCCACGTCTGTTCTGAAGACATGTCCTAGTTTCATTGGACTCAAACGTCCCTTGCAATCTGTTTTGAATGCGGATTTATGTGTTTTAGGTATTTTTCCGGTACAGCCGAATCCGCAGCTGTCGCATATGTAATATTGGTCATTGGTTTCGACTATTAACTCATCATCTGTGTTTATGCCAAGTGTGCCTGACACTCCTCCAATCACAAAAGGTTCGATATTTGGACTCGATCCACCTTTGTAATATACGTTTGTTCCGCGGGAGCGACGCGGTTTATTAACGGTTGCCTTTTCTGTGATATTATAGACGAAGCCGAACTCAGGGATGGCCATGTTACTGTTGAGACTGACACAAATATTGCAGTTCGGGCAGATTGATTGTTTCGCATCTTCTGATGGATCCGCTATACGCTCGAGGAAAGCAGTATTGCATTGGGGGCATCTTCCGATTTTGTAAAGGGGCCGATCGCGGCCTTGAACGATTTTTAGATGCGTGCTTGTTATGAGCATACCGTTCGCAACAATTTGGCAACCCGGGGCATACTCCGAGATCGCCATCGACATGTCACGTTGAAGACTGAAATCGCCATCGGTGAAGCCGTAGCTGAAAGCGGATTGAAGGGATGCAGTATCTACGGGGAATCCGTACCGGGGGATGACATTACCTTTTGATAGACCTGATAGAACATCCATGGATCTCATATTCTCGATGGAGCGTTGATAACGTTCTGCAATCTTTAGTTCATCTCTTTCTTTATGTTCTTCTTTTCCTATTTCAAGATTAGAGATGTCAGTTACAAATTCTGCCGCGCACGCTGTAAGTCTTCCATCTGTGCCTATCAGGGATTTTACCCATCCTTTGTTTTCAAGGTCGATAGAAATATTTTCTGAAGAATAATCTCTGAGTTCGGGAGGAACTATGTCTTCCAGGTATTTCCTTAGATTGTCATCATCTGTGTGTATTAAATATTCTTCGAACAATTCAAGATATTCCTTTTCTGTCATGTTATGGAATCTATCTGGAGATTGTTGCATGTTTTTCCAGAAAAATCCGATCGCTGAAGCGAATATATGTCTAATGACTATTTTTGGATTAGAAGCATTGATTCTCGGAGTTGCTATATCTCCGGCTATCATGTCCAATGGGGAATCGAAATAGTGATGGTCGTGAGAACTGTTTTTGCAGAATGTAATAATAAATGCTGATGAGCTTTTACTTCTTCCTGCACGTCCTGCACGCTGAGCGTAATTTGATGGAGTAGGTGGAACATTTCTGAGAAGTACATATGACAGTGTTCCAATGTCAATGCCCATCTCGAATGTAGTCGAACAGCTCAGTACGTTGACTTTTTGGTTTTTGAATTCGTTTTGATACTTACTGAGAAGCTTGCGATCAAGCTGTGCCGTATGCTCGTGGACTTCCATCCAGTCCAAAGGCATATCTCTGTAGAGAGATGCGTAATGGTCTGTCGACTTCATAATCGGAGATTCTATTACAATAAGTGTATTCGTATTGCAATTGGGACAGATTTGTATCTTCAGTGACCTCGACTAAATGAGGCAGGTCACTGAAAATCGTCCTTTC
>ERZ773194.1089-NODE-1089-length-31661-cov-4.628868_pt1 | contig 31661 bp, 19 predicted proteins | sample MGYA00511240_ERZ773194 | MGnify/ENA primary metagenome ERZ773194 (study PRJEB29015, sample SAMEA2737774) | human gut metagenome | biome: human gut; feature: human-associated habitat; material: faeces | place: China | collected 2012 ... | reverse complement strand
AAACAAATATTTTGTCATAGAAAAATCGAATTTACAGAAAAAGTCTCACACTCCCTATACTTCAAAGTACATAAAAGCATATAACAATTATACAACTTCACCGAGTTATTCAAATCAGGGTGAGCGTTCTGATGTTTGGGACACAAAATTGTTTATTCCGGGCAAATATAATGCCGATATAAAGGCAATTATCGACAATGCAGGAGTAAAAAATCAGGCGTTGTGGGAAAAACTTCCCAAGGGTAAAGCGGTATGCGAGTATGATAAGTTTTATAATATCATTAACGAAACCACAAGCGTTCCGGAACCGGTGTTTATTACCCAATACCTGAAAAAATCAATTTTTGAATTGGAAAGCATTATTGATTTGGCGAAGGCTGATGAAAGTATTTCGGAGGACAAGGTAAATAATCTTGAAAAGCTTTTGGCAGAAAGCTATGAATTTTTGTCAAAACGGGACAACAGCCGCGAAAAGATAATAGAGTACAGAATAAATTTAAAAAACAGTATAACCAAAATATTAAAATAATAAAACTTGTCAGGAGGAATTTTAAGATGGAAAAGAAGTTAAGAGTAGCGGTAATCGGTGTGGGCGGCATTGCCCAAAATCAGCATCTTCCCGCATATGAGAAAATTGATAATGTTGATGTAGTGGCTGTTTGCGACATCAATGAACCCAGGGTGAAAATGGTTGCGGAAAAGTTTAATGTTCCCAAAGCCTGCACCGATTATAAAGAAATTCTTGAAATGGACAATCTTGATGCAATAGATATTTGTACACCGAACTATTTGCATTCCGTAATTGCCTGCGCGGCACTTGAAAAAGGCTTGCACGTGCTTTGCGAAAAGCCTGACGCGGTAAGTGTGGCGGAAGCGGAAAAGATGAAAGCGGCAGCCGAAAAAAGCGGAAAATGCTTAATGGTTATAAGAAATAACCGTTATTGGCCCACATCGGGATTTTTGAAAAAATTCATCGGCGACGGCAAAATGGGTGAAATATATGCTGCTCGCTGCGGCTGGCAAAGACGCCGCGGTATTCCCGGACGAGGCGGCTGGTTTACAACAAAGGCACAGTCCGGCGGCGGTCCGCTTATCGACCTTGGTGTTCATATGATTGACCTTGCAATCTGGCTTATGGGAAATCCGACTCCTGTTGCCGTAAGCGGCTGCACATACAACAAATTCGCTAATTCCGATGACATCAGTGATTCTGCTGAATCAAGGTATGGCGACAGAAATAAAGACGGCATATTTGATGTTGAGGACTTGGCAATGGGATTTATTAAATTTGACAACGGTGCTTGCATGCAGATTGAATTTTCCTGGGCGTCGAATATCGAAAAGGAAAATTTCTTTGTTGAGCTCAGAGGCGAAAAGGCAGGCTCGTCGTGGTGCAGTTTAGACCAGAAACTTAAAATATTCGGTGAAAGCTACGGAACGACGACAGACTTTATTCCGAATATTGACAATACAAGAGGACCGCGCGTACACGAGTTGAATATCCGTCATTTTGCGGATGTTGTGTTAAACGGCGCCGAGCCTATGTTTGTACCGCAGCAGGGAGTAAATATGATTAAAATTCTCGAAGCTATGTATAAGTCTGCGGAAGACGGAAAAGAAGTTCGCTTATAACTAAAAGCAAGATGTCCCCCGCCTCTATAGGCGGCGGGTTCCGCCTTACTTTTTTCGGTGATGGTACAATCCACCACCGAAACGTTGAATGACGGGGCTAAAGCCCCTTATTGAATCGGAGGAGAGCATTATGATTAACGTAACAATATTTAACGAATTTTTACACGAACAAAACCAGCAGGACGCAAAGGATATGTATCCGAAAGGCATACATAACACAATCGCTGAATTTCTCGGCGAAGAAACGGATATAAACGTTCGTACCATTACTTTGTATGACAAAAATTTAGAAATTATCCCCGACTGCGGAATTACAAAGGAGCTTCTTGATGATACCGATGTAATGATTTGGTGGGGGCATATGGCGCACGATAAGGTTTCGGATTTGGCGGCTGCATATGTCAGAAACGCAGTTCACGAGGGAATGGGAATAATATTTCTCCATTCCGGACATCATTCAAAACCGTTCAAGCTTTTGATGGGAACCTCCGGAAATCTTTCGTGGCGCGAGGACGGAGATATGGAAAGATTATGGGTTATTGATCCGTCACACCCGATTGCACAGGGAATAGACCGATACATTGAATTGGAACACGAGGAAACCTATGCCGAGCCGTTTGATATTCCGACCCCGGACAGATTGGTATTCGGTGCGTGGTACGAAGGCGGCGAAATATTCAGAGGAGGCTGCTGCTTTAAAAGAGGAAACGGAAATATATTTTATTTCCAGCCCGGACACGAAACATACGGCTCATTCTATAACAAAGATGTTCAGCGTGTAATCAAAAATGCGGTAAGATGGGCAAATCCGCAGTATCGCGCGGCTCTGTCCTGCCCTCATATCAAAAAAATAAAATAAAAAACAACTAGCCGAAAGCGGAAATCCGCCTCTCAAAATCGGAGTTCGGATTATTCTCTTTCGGCTAAGCAAACAGCGATTAATACGTTTTATGGAGGATTTGTATGATAACGGATTTTGGCAAGATATATCACGGCGCTGATTATAATCCCGAACAGTGGAAAGATTATCCCGGCATAATTGACGAGGATATAAGGCTTATGAAGCTTGCACATTGCAATGTGATGAGCATAAACATATTCGGATGGTCGGAAATAGAACCGGCAGAAAATGTATACGATTTCGCTTTTCTTGACGAAATTATGGATAAGCTTGCCGATAACGGTATAAAGGCAATTTTGGCAACGCCGAGCGGTTCAAGACCCGCCTGGATGAGTGCGGCTCATCCTGAAGTGTTAAGAACAAATGCGGACAGAACAAAGAATCTGTATGGCGGACGTCATAATCATTGTTATACATCTCCGTATTATAAGAAGAAAGTCTATGAAATAAATAGGCGGCTTGCCGAGCGGTATAAAAATCACCCGGCATTGCTTATGTGGCATTTATCAAACGAATATGGCGGTGAATGCCACTGCCCGATGTGTCAGGATGCGTTCAGAAATTGGCTTAATGAAAAATATCACAATAATCTTAAAGAATTAAACCACGCGTATTGGTCAAAGTTCTGGAGTCACAAGTATACCGATTGGTCGCAGATAGAATCACCGTCACCGCTGGGCGAAACACGTATTCACGGACTTATCCTTGACTGGAACCGTTTTGTTACTCATCAGACTATGAAGTTTATAGAGAACGAAACGGCACCGCTTAAGGCTATCACTCCCAACGTGCCGGTAACAACAAATTTAATGGAATTAAAACAGGAACTTGATTATCATAAGCTTAAGGACGTTATAGACATCATATCTTGGGACAACTATCCCGAATGGCACAGTGAAGATGATATATTCACCGCGCAAATGACGGCTTTTCAGCACGATTTATTTCGATCGCTCAAAAACAAACCGTTTTTCTTGATGGAAAGTACGCCGAGTATGGTAAACTGGAGGGAGTATAATAAGCCTAAACGCCCGGGAATGAATAAGCTATCGTCATTGCAGGCAGTTGCACACGGGTCGAATTCGGTTCAATACTTTCAGTGGCGAAAGAGCAGAGGCGGCTGCGAGAAAATGCACGGTGCAGTTGTTGACCATTGCGGACACGAGAACACACGTGTGTTCAGAGAAGTTGCCGAGCTTGGCGAAATACTCGAGAAGCTCGGCGATATATCGGGCACGTGCACTGACGCTGATGTAGCTATAATATTTGAATGGGAAAACAGGTGGGCGCTTAATAATATGCAGGGTTTGGCAAAGCCTACAAAGCAGTATGATAAAACCTGTTACGCACATTACAGACCATTTTGGGAACGAGGTATAGACGTTGACGTAATAAGTAGCGATGATGATTTCAGCAAGTACAAACTTGTTATTGCGCCTATGCTTTATATGGTAAGAACGGGTATTGATAAGAAAATAGCCGACTATGTAAAAAAAGGCGGTACATTTGTTTCCACTTATGCAAGCGGCTGGGCAGACGAAAATGATTTGTGTTATCTTGGAGGTTTTCCCGGCGGCGAGCTGAAAGATGTGTTTGGTATATGGTCGGAAGAAACCGATGTGTTATACCCCGGCGAGAAGAACAAGGTGCTGATGGGTGACAATGAGTATGATGCTGTAGACTATTGCGACGTTATTCATACAAACGGCGCAAATGTTTTGGCAGCTTACAAAGAGGATTACTATGCAGATATGCCTGCATTTACCGTTAATAAATACGGTAACGGCTATGCATATTATATAGCATTTCGTGATTGCGGTGATTTTCTGTCTAAAGTTTATGACGGTATTATAGATAAATTAAATATCAAGCGCGAAATAGAAAATTTGCCCAAAGGTGTTACGGTTCATACAAGGGAGAATGAAAAATATAAATTTTCGTTTGTCGAAAATTATACAACCGCAGTGCAGACGGTGCGCCTGAACAAAAGGTATTGCGACGTTATTAACGAAACTGAGATGTACGGTGATATACAAATTAAACCGTATCAGACACTGATTTTGAAACATATGCGGTAGGATAATCGGGTATATAGGGGTTTAACCTCTTTCGGTCAGGCAAGGCAGAAGCGCTGCGCCGATTTAACTAAATTTGAGGAGGAAAAAATTATGAAATTATGTGTTATGAATCCTGTGCTTAACAGTTATAAGCTTGAGGATGCGTTAAAATATCTTCATAACCTCGGTGTGCAGGCTATGGAAGTGGGTGCCGGCGGTTTTCCGGGTGACGTTCATTTAAAGCCTGAGAAGATTATCGGAAAACCCGATAAGGCAAAGGAATATAAAGAGCTTTTTGCCAAATACGACATAGAAATTGCGGCAATAAGCTGCCACGGAAACCCTCTTCACCCTCAGAAAGATATAGCGGATAAGTTCCATAATCAGTTTAAAAATGCAATTCTTGCGGCTGAAGAGATTGGCATAAAGACGATAATCGGATTTGCCGGCTGTCCGGGTGATTGTGAAACATCAATGTATCCGAACTGGGTTACCTGCCCGTGGCCGGATGATTTCGGCGCTGTATTAAAATGGCAGTGGGAGGAAAAGGTTATTCCGTACTGGAAAGATATGGCGAAGTTTGCAAAGGATCACGGCGTTGAAAAAATTGCATTTGAAATGCATCCCGGTTTTGTGGTGTACAACCCCGAAACTTTGCTTAAACTGCGTGCTACAGTCGGCGATATTATCGGTGCGAACTTTGACCCGAGCCATCTGTTTTGGCAGGGGATTAACCCTGTTTCGGCAATCAAAGCGTTAAAGGGTGCGATTTATCACTTTCACGCAAAGGATACTCTTATAGACGAGCGCAACTGCGACGTAAACGGTGTTCTCGATACAAAGACGTACGACGACATTTTGAATCGTTCGTGGGTTTTCCGTACTGTCGGCTACGGTCACGGCAAGGAATGCTGGAACAATATAATCAGTATGCTTAAAGCAATAGGCTATGACGGCGCAATCAGTATAGAGCACGAGGATGGACTTATGTCACCTAACGAGGGACTTGAAAAGGCGATTGCGTTCTTGAAAGAAGTGCTTATATACGAAAACGCAGGAGATATGTGGTGGATATAATTTTAAAAAGTAAATATTGATTTTGAAGAATACAGAAGAAAGATTTTCTGTATTCTTTTTTTGTATAAGCAGGTATTTTATTTGTAAAAATATGGGTATATATAACGAGAAACACCGGAAAAGATAAAGCATAGCGGAGGCGGTTTTATGAGAATTTCCGTAAATGACGGCGATGTTGTGCGCATATATGCGTGCACAAAACATTCTTATATACAAAATAACAAAATCTTCCCAAAATGAATATTTTCGGACAAAATTTGACAACATTTTTACAGAATATAAGGTAGAATTGTGATGATAAATATTGAACTTAATATTAAAAAGGGGGGAACAATTATGAAAAAACGCATTTGGAATTTTTGTCGGAAAATAAGGAGTGTATTTGTCGCAAAATATATATGTTGTATGGCAGCGGTAATGAGCGTGATGACGCAATACGGTTGTTTTACATCTTTTGCCGCCGGTAGCATTGCAGACGGAAACGGCGGATTAATACTTGAAAGCAAGGTAATTGTCGGCAGCGAAATTCAAGGCGAAATAGCAGTAATACCAAAAGTTATAAAATGGGCAGAGTGTGACAATTCGTTTACTCTGTCATATAATGCGAATGATGCGGATTTTAAATATGTCAAGTCGTCAAAATATGACTCGGATTATATAGACTTATCAAATACAACTCTCCCATATGATGACGGAAATATTGTTGTCAGCAATGTCGGTTCGGGAAAAATTATATTCAGTATATCGCCAAAGCTCAAATTAAACCAAAAGCGGCTTAGTTGTCCGCTTGGTGAATTTGTATTTGAAATGAAGAAAACTTCAACCGAGTTTAGTTTTTCAAATAAGGTAGCCGCGGATGTTGAAAGTTCTGTTTCGGCAAGTGCAGCGGTAACAGGTAACCGTGTAAACATTTCCGGCACTGCGCCCAACAATACAGATAATCAATTATCAATGATGATAGTCGACAAAAACAACTGTAATGCAACGCGCAAAACGCAAAAAAGACAAGCAAATTGAGAAAACATAAAATTTATTGCCAATCTTACAAAAAAGCAGGTTGTTTTTCTGGATGACGATTTTATTGTTCGAGACTATCCCAAATTTTGTGTAAACTCTTTACTAAACATCCAAAACTCTTGGAGATACGAGGGGATAAAAGTTACTTTGTTAGACAATTAGGTGGGTATATCTACATCAATTTTATAAAAATTGCAGAAATGAGAAGATATTGTTAAATTATTTATATATCTAAAAAGAAAATTTTATATATGCAAACCATTAAATATCACAAATACTGGTAATGTTGAAAAAATTTTTATATTTAATTAAAATTCTGCGATGAAATAAAATCCTAATACTACAAAGGCGGTTATATCATTGTAAGATATAAATTATTTTATAATAAATACCAATTAAAATAAATAATGGAATTTATAAAATAATCGGAAAAATTAAATAGTTATATTTTTAAAAAAAATAATAAATTTGTGATATTATTTTTAATTAAATTAGATTAATATTATATTATAAAATAGCCATAGTACATTTTTATGCACTTAAATAATAGGGGGATATATCTATGGAAAGATTGATAGAGTGTGGAAAAGTAGAGATTAAAAATTCTTCTGTAGTAAAAAAATCGAGAATTGGTTTGGGATTTGAAAAACTTGACAGAGGTGCATTTCATCCTGAAAAGGCATATGATAAGGTTGCTGCTCTCGGATTGAAATGGATAAGACTTCAATCAGGTTGGCAAAGAACAGAAAAAGTTAAAGGAGAATATGATTTTTCTTGGTTAGATGATGTTTTAGACAATCTTATCAGTCGAGGATTAATACCATGGATGTGCCTTGCGTATGGTAACAGATTATATACTGAAGATGCAAGAAAGTATTATGGTGCTGCAGGTTGTCCTCCAATAAACAGTAAAGACGAAATAGAGGGGTGGTGCAACTATGTTACTGCACTTACCAATCATTATAAAGGTAAAATTGAACTTTATGAAGTGTGGAACGAACCTGACGGAATATGGGCATGGAAACACGGGGTTAATGCTACTGAATATGGAAATTTTGCTATTTCTACAGCAAAAGCTGTGAAAAAAGGTGATGCTGATGCCAAAGTTGTGGCAGGTGTTACAAGTGGCGATGATTTGGCATATATGGACGATATGTTTAAAACAGGTATGGGTGATTACATAGATTATTTTTCATACCATAACTATACTTGGAATGAATATGATGTTTTTGGTCGTGTAAATGCATTAAGGGCGGTATGCAATCATTATAATCCTAAAATAAAGCTTATTCAGGGGGAATCGGGTGCACCATCAAGAAGTGATGGCAGAGGTGCATTAAGAAGAGGAGCATGGACACCTACAAGACAGGCAAAATTATGTGCCAGACATACAATGGTTGATTTAATGACAGAAGTGGAGTTTACTTCTTATTTCACAACTGTCGATATGGCAGAGGCTCTTCGCGGAACAGTTGATGACAAATCGAGCTATATGGATTTTGGATATTTTGGAATTTTGAGTGCAGATTTTGATGAAAACGGTATTGCAGTAGGTGAGTATAAACCAAAGCCGTCATATATAGCATTGCAGACTATATCATCGGTATTTTCAGAAGAATTTGAGGTTTGTTCTTTACCTATAAATATCAGACATGAACATTCGGAGAGAGTTTTTGCTGAAGATGTAAGAGAAAGAATAATATCTTGCGGTTTTAAGAGAGAAAACGGAGCTTCTGCTTTTGTATATTGGCATAGTGCAGACCTTATGACTACTGATTTTGAATCTACAATAACATTAGAGGTTCTTCCTTTTGGAAAACAACTGCGAATTGTTGATTTAATGGACGGAAAAATATATGAAATTCCGGAAGATATGATAGAGAAAAATGAAGGAGCAGTTAAGCTCAAAAATATTCCGATTAAAGATACACCGCTTCTTTTGACATTTGGTGATTTTTAATTATAAAAAGGGGATGAATTTGTTTGATGTGGAAAAAAGTTAAATGTGTAGTAGCGGTTACAATGTCAGTTTTGTGTTTAGCATCTAATGTAAGTGCTGATTCAATAAGATTTTCAGTCAATACATCAAAAACTCAGCGTACAATAGGGCTTGAAATGTATGGAACGGGAGGCGGCTTTGGTGTTGAAACATCAAGTACATTGGTAGTTGACTTTCCATATAGCAAGATAAACTCAAAACTTGTTAATGACCTTAAGAAAGCAGGGCTTAGTTTTGGATTTTATCGTGCAGCGGATGTAGCAAGCACCGGATATCGCTGGAAAGAAGCGATTGGCAGTGTTGTAGACCGTGATGTTAATGCAAATGTAGCGCGATTATACAATACCGGTATATCTTCTTTTGGAATAGCGGAGCAAGCAAAACTTGTTCAGACATTTGAAGGTAAAGAAGGTATGATTAATTTTACTATAAATATGGTAGAAGAAAATCCGATTGATGCGGCCGATATAGCTGAATATTGTTACGGCGACGGAACGGTTAATTACAATGGTGGTGTAAATTGGGCTAATGTTAGAAAAAGTCATGGAATAAAGGACCCTATAAATGTTTTTGCATGGGAACTTGGAAACGAATATGATGCCGGCGCAAGAGTACATATGTTTATAAATTCAGAAATGTATGTTCGGCAATGTAAAGAATATATTGCCGCAATAAGAAGTGTTAAACCTGATGCGAAAATTGCTATATCAGCCCCAATGCTCTCATCAACATACGAAAGCAAGGCATCATTATGGACATACAATGCGCTTATGGAGCTTGCACCAATTATAGACTATGTGGTTATACACGGCTATGTAACTATGGGCTTGGCATATAACCGTGATAAGGGAATGCTTGCTATGGCAGAAGAGCTTGAAACTATGTCGGGCGGCAGAATTAAAATAATAAATACCGAATATGCAGCTCAAGGTACTCTTTCTGAAAAAGAAGGTACAGACCAGACAGCATGGGGTTATGGTGCGTGCATGTATTTCGAAGGCGGAAGGACAGTTGCGGATGCACTTTGCAGATGTGTAATAAACAAATATATAGCCTGTACTAATTATTTTGCAGCTTCTGATGGAACAGGCTATTCAATATGTTATTACGATACCACAGATAATAAATATAAGCCAAATGCTTCGGGACAAGCATTATCACTTTTCCAACAGTATGGTAAAGGTGAGCTTGTTGAATTTAACCTTGAGGGATTTGAGCTTGGTAAAAAATCTGATTGTTGCGCTATAGCAGTAAAGGATAAGGATGGATATCTTAATTTGATTATGGTCAACAACACCAATGATAAAGATATAGATATTGAATTTGATTTTGATAAAGATTATGCAATAAAAGAAATCCGAAAAATTTCTGCACCCAATCCACAGTCTGTAAATTATATAGGAATTCAACAGATTTCTGATGTTACTCAAACTTTTGATGATTTAAAAAAGGCTGATGGCTATAAACTTGAAAAGCTATCTATGGTAGCGTTAAAGATGAAGGAGGTAAACAAATGAAAAGGTTGATAGCAGTTATAACATTTGTTGTACTTTGCTTTAATGTATTATCGGCTTTAGCTGAAAATGATGAAAAATCAGAAGCAATTAATTTTGAATTAAACTATATATTAGAACGATTTTATGAAAACAGCTCTATAGAATGTGAACCTCTTGATATATCGGGACAAGCAAATATGGGGTTTGCTGATGAAGTTGAAGGTGACGGAAAAGGCGGTTGGACCGACCAAGGACCAAAGAATGATATGTCATCATTTAAAAACTTTGGAATCCAAAAATTTTGGAATATACCATTTAATATTATCAACCCTGATAAAAACGAAGGTAAATCCTGTATAATTTTAAGAGGTCAAAATAACGAAGCTTTTCCGATTAGCGCAGAAGTTCCTGTCAACACTACGGCAGGTGGTATCTATGTTCTTCACAGTACTGCATACGGTGCCGGAGAAAAGGCCGGCAGATATTCTTTTGTATATGAAGATGGAACATCTGCTTATTTTGATATAGTAGGCGACCAGCATATAAAGGACTTTTGGGGAACACTTGAAAATAACTTTACAAGAGTAGCGTGGAAGGGAAGTAATGCGTCATCAGCTAATATTACACTAAACATATTTGCACTTAATAATCCTCATCCTGATAAAACTATAAAGCTCATAAGATTTGAAAGCGATGGTGCAGGACAGTTTATAAACATTGTAGGCGTTACACTTGCAAAGGAATTACCTATATTTCCTGCAATGGCAATGACGGGCGAATCAAACCCCGGTGTAGTAAGATATGGTATTGCAGCGTGGAAAAAGTATACAGACCCTGATGAAAATGTTGCACAAGAAAATGTTTTAAATATGTCGGAATACCTTGATGCACCTGCAGGCAAGTATGGCTTATTACTATCAAAGGGCGATAAATTTATATTTGAAGATGGCACCGTTGCTAAATTCTGGGGTACAAATATTGTAGGAAATGCGGCTTTTCCTACAATGCAAGAGGCAGAAGAAATTGCATCAAGATTATCAAGAAGCGGATATAACCTTGTTCGATTTGTAAATTTGGATAATGAAGAACTTACAGATGAGCGTCTTGATAAGCTTTCATATTTTTTAAAGCTTCTTAAAGATAATGGCATATACGCATATTTTTCACTTCTTGGAAATGAAAAGGGTGATGGCGATAAAATAACAGATGGTTGGAAAATAGACGGTATTTTCAGGGATGACTTAATTGAGAAAAAGGCGGAATTTACTAAAAAACTTTTAACACATAAAAACAAATATACAAATACCGCAATAGGTAAAGATGAAATGCTGGTTATGATAGATATGGCTGACCAGAACAGTATGTTTGATATGGAATATGGCTTTACTGTGCTAAATGTTAATGATGAAAACAGTATGGCAGAGCTTACACAAAAGTTTAATAAGTTTTTAAAGAAAAAATATTCAACTACAGGCAAACTTTCAAGAGTTTATAGCGATCTTCTGTCCACTGAAAGTATAGAAAAGGGTACGGTTATTATAAACGGAAACTGGAGATACGGCATTTTTGATGAAAACAGAAAAGCTGATGTTATAGAGTTTTTTATACAACTTCAAAATGACTATTATCAAAAAATGAAATCAGTAATTAATTCTTGCGGTTGCAAGGCTCTTGTATCCGGTTTCACAAATAGGTGGGATAATGTTATACCGTTGCATAGTATAGCAAATTCTCAAACAGATTTTGTGCCTATGAATACGATGTTTTCTATGGGAGTAGACCGTACGAAAGATTGGCCGTATTTAACTGAACTTAAGGATAACACTATATTTTTAGATGTAGATTCAACGGTGTCATCTGATGGTCATGATGGAAAATCACTTATTAATCTCGTTAAAACAAAAGTTGATGGAAAACCATTTGTTGTAAGCGAATGGGGTGCGGCAAACATCAGCAAACAGTATGGAGAAAATTCGATTGTTATGGCTGCAATTTCGGCACAACAAGGATGGACTCCAATACAATATTGTTTTATATATGGAGAAATAAATAAGGATAAAATAAGTGATGTATATTCTACTTATAATAATCCTGTAACGCTTGGTATGTCATATGCATCGGCTGCACTTTACTATACCATGGACGAATTAAAATCAAAACAAATTATCAATCAAAGCATATCAGATGTATATAAAAACAAGAGTAATTCTATTGGAATTACTTCATATCTTGCTGCAAAAACTTCAAATAAGTTTAACAAAAAGAACATCGTTACTAAATTTAATCGTTCAAATGAGTTTATTGTAGATAACGGAAATGTTTACTGGGATATGCTTGACGGTGTGTTTTTTGCAAATACTGATGAGGTTATAGCATTTTCGGGTAATGTATCAAAAGAGGAAAGCTTAGGCTGTTTAAAATTTGAAATATATAGTGATACAGCAACAATAGCTCTTGTTTCTCTTGATAAAAATAAACTTGAAAATAGTGAGCATATGCTTCTTTCGGTAGGAAGCGATGCGGTAAATAAAGGAACAGTATACCGTTCTAAATATGTTATACAAAAGATTGGTGACGGTGGGATAGCCTATAATATGGTAGACGGAAAAATAACCCTAAAAACAGATAAAAATATTGAAGTATATGCCTTAAATTCGGACGGAACACGTGAAACAATGATTGATGTAGAGCGTGACGAAGGCAAAAATGCAGTGTTTTATCTTAACGGCGCGTTAAATTACGAGATAGTAAGGGGGTAGTAATGTGAAAAAAAGACTAATTTTATTTGCTTTTTGCATAATTGTTATCATTTCTATGTTGTTTATTACTGCATTGGCTGAAGAAAACTTTGATAAAAAAGCATCGGCTATGTATGCAGCGGGTATTCTTACTCAGGAACAAGCAGAACTCAACTCTAATGTGCAATTAAAAAGAGGAGATGCACTTGAAATTGCTGTGAAAATTTTTGCAAATGTAATTGTATCAGCAAAACAAGTTTACAATGATGTAGGAGCTTCAAGTGATTATTTTCTTCCTGCATATATAAGTAATTCACAAGGTGTTGACATCGGAATAGATGGAGATTTAAAACCGACAGAGTCGATAATTACTGAGGATTTTGCAAAAATTCTTATGGCAATGAGTGAATATGATTTTATGGCGGTTAAATATTCTAACTATGAGAATCCATATACAATAATTGCAAAGCAATTGAAGATACTACCGCAAACATATTCAGGCAGAGAATATGTTACATACGGTCAAGCGGTAGATATGATTTATGAATTGCTTATGACAGATGCACCCAATATTCTTTATGGTGAAAAAAATAATAAGTACAGTGTTCCAAGCGGGATAACCATTCTTGAAAGATTTATGAATATAAAATGTGCAGAAGGTACAGTGTCGGCTACTGAATTTTCTTCTGCAAATTCATACATCAGCAGTCTTAATGTAAATCAAATTGAACTTAGCAGTTATGACGGTTATAAGATGGTTTTTTCAAATGCAGGTTCATTTAGCAATCTTCTTGGTTACAACGCAATAGTCTGGTACAAAAAGGACGGAAATATCAATAAGGCTATTTATGCTTTCCCAAGCGGAAACGATGAGATTTGTATTGATGGCAGTAATTTTGTGAATATAGACATAAATGAGAGGAAAGTCTATTATTCAGAAGTGACTCAAGAAGATCGGTTTGAAACGAAAAGTAAAGAAAAGTCAAAAAAATTGCCGTATGATGCAGAGATTATTTATAACGGACAGTATACCACAAATGCAAATACTGTTTTTAATATTTTGTCTAATCCGGGTGAACTTAATATAGATAAAATAGTTTTGTTAGATAACGACAGCAATGGCATTATAGATTTTGTACTTATTGATGTTTACAAAAATTTTGGTGTAGCATCTGTAAACTCGGCATATAACACTGTGACAAGCACTCGAAATGAAGTTTTGGAGTACGATGAAGACGATAAATTTTATAATATAATGCTTGACGGCAAACGGGTAGATTTTGATTCAATAGGTGCTAATGTTCTTTTATCAATAAAAGAAGGCTTGGGAACAAAACCTCTTTTGAATATTGAAATTGTTGATAATGCATTTCTTGGAAGCTTTCATAGAATTGTTGCAGACACACAAAAAGCTTATGCTGAAATTTCTGTTGGCGAATCAACAGACAGAGGTAATAATTTTGTAGGAAGCTTTGTAGGCGGTACAGATAATCAGTTACATATTGTAAGGTATGATTTGGATAATTTTATGTTTATGCATCATAATGAAATAGTTATTGGTGATAACCATCTTTACCGTATATTTGTTGACAAAAAAGGTAAAATAGGCGCATTGGGTGTTTATACCTATGGAAGCGGAAACTACTCTTCATGGTATATGGAAGATTTTGTCACAAGCACATACAGTACCATAGAATTTGGAATAGGTATTAGAATAAGAAAAGAAAGTAAAAAAACATATGAATTAAAAGTTGCTACAATTAAAAAAGTTTTAAGAAGTGTTACAGTGGAAACTTATAAAACTTCTAAAGACTTGAAGATAAAAAACATCCCGGATTCAATAGTTAATACCTATGGAAGCGATTGGAGTAAGTATAGCGATAATGTATTAGACGAATTGTTTTTAAATAATTTGTTTGAAATTTCGTTTGATGAAGATGGACTTATAAACCGTATTACATTCCCGTACGAAATTCAAACCGAAGGAAGACTTTCGTATTTTAATGCACCGGGTCAGAAATATATGTATAATGCCGGAATTCTTCGTTCTCTTACAACAAATGATTTTCTATTTGCTAACAACAAGCAAATGTGTATTCAAATTCCGAAAGCAGGAACACAGCCGGGTTTTGACAGCTTGTATAGATTAGTCAATTTTACGGCAAATACTTTTGTTACAAATGGAGTTTATGAATTAAATGCTTATACATTTAGCAAATCAAACGCTATGCCTGATTTTGTTGTTATGATAAATGATTATGATATGGTAGAAACTAATAACCGTGTAAATGCTATATGTATTGGAGTAGTGCAGAAATCAACAAAAGTAGCGTCAGATTTTGGCGATATAGATTCATTTATAGTAGGTGGAATGAGCAATGTTGCTCCTTATGGTTCAATAGGGAGAGTGGTAAGTGTATACGACAATACTTATATAACGCCTACAAGTGCTGATGATACTCAAACAGTTGGCGGAATGTCAGTATATTACAAAGCAAACTTAAATGGGTTGTCAACTTATGCAGACCCGATAGATAAAGGGGATATTGTTATTTTTACAATGCCTCATCAAAATGTTGCATATTCTGCTATAAAATTTTATACATCAGCATTTAAATTATATGATTACGGTACAAAAACTATTGTACATAACACTAACGGTGCAGCAGTTAGCCCCAAAGATGTAGTTGTTGGTAAAATTAAAAAGGTAGACAACCAGTTTATATCTATGGCAGTTGATGACAGGGGTACAAACGATGAAGATTTGATTGATATAATGTATGCAATTGAAAGCAATCCGACTGATAAACAAATTAGAATGTACACATTTGAGTATGCCCGAAAAAATAAGGCTCCCGTGTTAAAACAGGCAACGAGGGCTGACCTTGAAGAAGCAATGAACGAAAACCTTACCGTTGCAGTTGCTGCGAGAAGGCTCATAGTAATATATAAAGATTAACGGAGGAAAAATATGAAAAGATTTTTAATGTTTGTATTGGTTTTGTCTGTTATAATATCGCCATTTGAAGTGTTTGACATAAATGTTGAAGCAGCTTTTGTGAATACAAATGTATTAAAAAATGGTGATTTCCAGGAGGAAAACGCTGATGTTGCTTATGCAAGATATAGCTCACTTGCAGAAACAGCAAAAAACGGCGCAACAGGTTGGTATGCTTATGATGCATCAAATCGTGGAATTAGTATTGTATCAGAGGATGGCAATGCCACGAATAAAGTTATTGAATATGATAAAGTTACCGGCAACTGGTTTGGATTAAATCAGGCACTTCCGGTAAACCGTTTGGCAACAGGAAATTATACAGTAAGCTTTAAAGCTAAAAATTTAGGGCCAAGTGCAAAAGCTACTTTGCTTGTACGGCTTGTTCTTTTAGTAGATGATAATGGAACTATATCAAGGCATGGGACACCGCCTTACAGAAAAAAGAGTTATGGTTTTAACGGAGATAGTTATAATGGCGGTAATGAAACAGCACAATATTTTGATGTAGTTGGCACTGACTGGAATACCATTACATTTGAAGCTGATGTTGCTCCGTGGCTAAGTAATAGCAGTTATATTGAGTTTTTAAATAGCAGTGCAACTAAAAAGGTTGTTGGAATGGTTCTTGAAATAAGGCCGGCCTTCCGTAAAACAGACAATACACCCGCATCCAGTGTAACAGGCGCAAATAATCCTGATTATGTTGCTACAAAGTTATATATCGATGATGTTTCGGTTAAAATGCCTGACCCGCTTATATCAACTGTTGATAGCAGCGCATTACAAAATGTACCGTTTGAAAATGCTGTAATTCCTGTAAGTTTTAATTATACTGATGGAATATATGAAGATTCTCTTTCTGGTATAAGTGTAAAGGATTCTGCAGGTAATACAGTAGCACATCAGGTTGAGCGTACAGGAAGTAACAATGAAAAATTAAATATAAAAATGACTTCATTGTTACCTAACACTACTTATACACTATCAATAGATAAGGTTGTTTCAAGCACTCCTGTGCCAAATCCAAGTAGTGCAAACAGTGCAGCTAATGCAAATGAAAAACGCTATGTTTCTATGATGGAAGCACAAACATATACTTTTACAACACTTGATAAGATTGTTGTTGAAAGCAAGGCATATGATAGCAGTACAGATAAAGCAACAGTAACATTTAAAAACAATAGCAGTTTTCCTGAAACTTATTTAATAGCGGTGTTTGAAAAAAATTCTGACAATAAAATAAGCACACCTGTTTATTATAAAACCGCAACTCTTACTAACGGAATAAGCACACCTGTTGAAATAGAAAATGTTGACAGACTTACCTCTAATAATTTTGAGGTTGCTTATCTTAGACAATTCGGAGGCAGCCTTGATACAAGCTTTGGCGATACAGTAAGTATGGATATTAACTTTTCATCTACAAACCAAACACTTTCGTTTAGCGGAAATTTAGGAACGGCGTATGCAGGAAAAACTGTAACGGCAGAAATTCTTGTTCCAAAAACAGATGCAAGTGTAAATGATGTTCCGCAAAGCACACAAGGTGTATCTGAAAATGTGTTTTTAGATATTGTAAAAGTTACTGTTGAAGCGAACGGAAGCGTTAATTCTGCTTATCCTATAATTGTAAGTGAAAGCGGTACCTATAGAATAATTGCTAAAGTTGATGACAAAGTGTTTGCAGATGAAACGAAATTTTTCTCGTCAAAAGTTGATAATGATAACTTTATAAAATCAATAGATTTATATGATATAGATAATGCAGGGCTTTTGGCAATTCTTGAAAAAGAACATAGAGATCAGAAAATAAGATATGACGAAACATACTACAATATGTTAAGTGATGAATCAAAATTGTTGCTTTGCACAAATTTATTAGCAAAAAAACCATTTGGAAATATTGATAATTTTAAAATGCACTTTGCAGATGAAACATTAAGAATGGTTCTTTTAAAAGATAAAGTACCGTCTTCCATAAAGGAAATATTAGCTGGTATATATCCGAATGAAAGTGTTGCGGATATTACAAGACTCTTAAAATTAGACGAATTGCAGTTGCTTTCAGTATACAACGATTATAATGGTTTTACTGATGATGAAAAATTAGCTTTATGTACAGAATTAGCAAATGAATTAAGTTTAGTTGATAACAAGAATATTCGCTCTGCAGAGGAATATGCTGATGCCTTTAAAATAACAGTGCTTAATAATCTTATTAAAAAGACACTTATGCATAAGGATATTTCGGCAGTGTTAAATTCGCATACAGATATTCTTACCGGTTTGAATTTTTCAGGCTATAATGGTTTGGGTCTTAATCAATCAACTGTAAATGAAAGTATAAAAAATACACCTCAAAGAAGCATTGCTAAATTTATTCAGTATGTAAATCAGCTTATTACAAATGCTACTCCTGTTTACGCTTCTTCAAACAATTCTGCTAGTTTTGGAGGCGGAAGTGTATCAATTAAAGCTGAAGTGCCGGTACCTCCTGTAAAGCTTGAGGAAAATAAAAAGTCATATTTTTCGGATATTGATTCGGTTGATTGGGCGAAGGACGCAATAGAAACTCTATATGAGAGAGATATTATTTCGGGTAAGGGCGATTTAATTTTTGCTCCAAATGATTTTGTAACCCGTGAAGAATTTATAAAGATGATAGTGGTTGCTGAAGGTATTGAACCTATAAATGATGTAAGTCCATTTGAAGATGTAAGCGTGGATTCGTGGTATTCACCATATGTTGCTGCAGCTGCACAAAACAATATAACAAAAGGAATTGGAAATGATTTATTTGGAAGCGGAAGAAATATTACAAGGCAAGATATGTTTGTTATGTGTGCACAGTTAATAGAGGATACTGTTTTGCCAGAAAAGGAAGGCATTGAAAAATTCTCTGACAGTGAAGATGTGGCTGATTATGCAAAAGATATAATAGACAAGTTAGTGAAACTTGGAATTGTTAATGGTAACGAGAACGGAACCCTTAACCCTGAATCAACCGCAACCCGTGCAGAAGCGACAGTAATTTTGTATAATATACTTTCTTTTATAGGCGGGCTGTAATAATGGGGGTGCTATTTTGAAAAAACTTATATGTATATTGATGATATCAGCTATTATGATTACAGGATTAAGTATGCCTGCAGTATATGCTGCCGAATATGATGCAGATTTATACTCTTTTTGTGCAGATGTGCTTAATAGCCTTGAAATACCTGTTGATACATCCGAAAATATGATGAAAAAGGTAAGTTATTCACAATTTGCAAAAATGCTTGATGCTCTTGTGGAAAATGAAGATATTTCTAACATTTATATGAGTGAAAAATTGCATAACAGCTATTTGTATATGGATTATTCGGAAGCAGCAAAAATACTTGTATCACTTTTAGGATGGAATTTCGGAAATCAAGCAGATAGGTATATGTCAATAGCTAATCAAGTTGGTTTAAGTGATAATGTAGTTAATAAAGAAGACAAGTTTTTAGTATATGATGTTGTTATAATGTTTTATAATGCACTTACTGCCGACACATTAGAACAGACTGTTTACGGAACAGATGCAGAATATGAAAAGGGTGGTATTACTCTTGCTGAAAAGTATAAACACGCTGTTAAGTTTGAAGGCAGACTTATTGGAAATCGTTATAGCACAATGTATGACAATATGTTTGCAGCTAAAGATGAAATCATAGTAAATAATAGTGTAATCGGCAATATGATATTTAAAACAAATTTTGACACATATTCGCTTTTGGGAAGGAATGTTGAAGGTTTTTATCTTGAAGAAAAAGGTAAAGACAAAAAACAACTTTTATCTGTAAAACCAAAATTGGAGGATGATGTGCTATCCTTAAGTTATGAAAACAGACCATATTATATTGACAATCAAATTAGATATATTGTAAACAACAAAGAAAAAAAGATTTCATTAGAGTTTGCAACAGATGTTATATACAACGGTCAGTATGCAACTCAAAATACAGGTCAGTTTTTGCAGCGTATAAGTAAAGGAATTAATTATGGTTTAAGTTCATTAACCATTGTGGATTGTGATGAAGACGGAAAATATGACTTAGTAGCAATAGAATGTTACAAAACTATGGTAGTAGAAGGTAAATCTTCAAGTGTGTTTAAAGTATACAGCGATAAGAATGAGTTTTTGTCGTATGATGAAGAATATCAAAATGGCAGACTTTCTTTGGTTGATATTGACGGCAAACCTTTTGAATATAAGGAACTACAAAAAGGAGATATACTTAGCATTTTTGAGGGTGCCTCTAATGAAAAAGCAATAAAGATAATTGTAAACGATAATATGATTAGTGCTGCTGTTAACGGAGTGTGTTCAGGAGAGCCTAATAACTATGAATTTAAGGTTAAAACAGATGCCACTGAAGAAATTCAAAATTTGGAATTTGCTTATTCAACCCTTGAAAACAATGTATCTTTAGGTGAATTTTATGATTTGTATTTAGACCATACCGGAAGAATTGCAAGAGCAAAACGCAATACAAGTGATGGAGTTCATTATGGGTTGTTTGTGGAGTTTTTTTCGGATTTGGAATCATCGGGTAAGGATAAATTCAAAGCGATGATTATGACAGATTTAAATGGTACAGGTTCTTCTAAATTACAACTTGTTGAACTTCAAAAAAATGCTAAATTTAATGGGATTAATATAACAACTTCAAATTATAAGGCGTTTAATCTTGAATTATTCCATACGGTTGTTATGTATTATACAACCTCTGATGGCAAGATTAAAAAAATAGTTGGTGCAGATAGCGGCATAGAAGGAAGTTTAATAACAAAAAATAAGCGCCAAAATCCTGACAATGAAAATACTGTGCCTGATACAAGAAAACTTATGTTTTCAAAGGGAGCAGCATCTTCTGCAATGTTTTCAGCAACAAATTCTGAAATAACTTCAGGAACTCCGTATACAAATATTTCTTTTGGAATATTTGATGAAGCAGGAACTAATATTGCTCCTTTTAATGGTTGCAAGGTAATAGGCATTCCTGACATTGCTCCCGCAGATGCATCGACATCATATGGATATGACTACTATAAGGTTTTGAATTTTGAAAGTGCAGAATATTTTCATCTTACTGCGGCAGGAGATTATAAAATAACGGCATACTATGAACAAGATGCTGTAGTTCCTACGTTTGTTGTGTATACTATGCCGTTGCAGGATAAACCATCGAGCAATATACAGATGACCATAACTGACAAAATATTAATTGTCAATGATGTTTCCCATGTTATAAATCCTATAACAGAAACAGTTTCTCAAAAAATTGAATGTATGTATGGCGGAAAAATGACAACGGTTTATTCGAAAGATGAGGGTGTTAAAGATTACACAAATGATACACAATTTATTAATTTAAGTGAGGGAGATTTGATAATACCCGCATTTGATGCAAACGGAATGGTAACATATGCTTTTATGTTTTATGATTATAATTCCGATAGTGAAACGGGAGATATTCCTTCGTATATAAACAGTGGTACATATAGTATAAACAATGGTTATTCAGGATTTAACAGTGTGCAGTCAGATTACTTCATAAAAAAAGGTTATGTATATAATATAGGAGCAACCGATTGCGGAATAATTCTTGCAGACAGTATAAGTGATATGGAAAATGGTACTAATCTCTATGGTTTTGCCAAACCTATAAAACATATGTATGTTTATGATACAAAGCAGAATAACTTGCAAAAGCGTATAACAAACGGCAAAATGAGTCCCGGCATAACTTTTTTTGAAGACAGTATGAATACTTCTGTTGCGGTTGTTAGACATAGAAGCGGAAACTGTCTTGATGTAGTAATATATAAGTAATATTTTTGCAGTTAAAATTCGAAAAAGTAAAATTTCTAAAGAAAATATGTATTAAGTGATATTTTATAAAACAGTAAAAATGTTACAATTAATTATATTTAATTCGTTATTTTTTTAGCAATATAACTAAATTTATGTTGTGTCATTTTGTTTTAATGTAAGGATTAAATAATTGAAAATAATTATACAAAGGAATGGTTCAAGTGATAAGGTTAGTTGAAACAGCACATATTAAACCAAAGTGTGCTGCACAGGTTGAAAAATCTAAATTAGGTATCGGTTTTGAAAAATTGGACAGAGCTGTTTTTGACCCTAATAAAGCATATGATAAGGTTGCTCAACTAGGAGTAAAATGGATACGTCTTCAATCCGGATGGCAAAGAACCGAAAAGGAAAAAGGTGTTTTTGATTTTGCTTGGCTTGACGAAATCGTAGAGAATATTATTAATCGAGGATTAAAACCTTGGATGTGTCTTGCTTACGGAAATGGGTTATACACTAAGGAAGCAGCAAAGGTATACGGAGCGGTTGGTGTGCCTCCTATTGAAACGGAAGAAGAACGCAATGCCTGGGATAGATATGTTTACGAGCTCGTAAAAAGATACATAGGAAAAGTAGAATATTTTGAAGTATGGAACGAACCTAATTGGTTCTGGACACATATTGCAAATGAGCATCAAACTAACGGTAAGGAATACGGTGAGTTTGTTGTAAGAACATCTAAGGCGGTTAAAAGGGCTAATCCAAATGCAAAGGTTATTGGTGGCGTTGAAAGCACAGGAAATATTAAATTTATAAATGATGCTTTTCGGGTTGGTATAGGAGACTATATAGACTTTTTCTCATACCATATTTACACTCCTGATGATAAAAAATATATAGACCGAAGAGAACTTATAAGAGGTATGGTAAATATTCATAATCCAGCGATAGGTATTGTTCAGGGTGAAACCGGTGCACCATCAAGAAGTGATGGAAACGGAGAACTTTCTTGGGGGTCTTGGACACCGAAAAAACAGGCTAAGGTATTAGCAAGACACGCAATAACAGACTTGGCAGCTGATATTGAGTTTGCATCATATTTTTCATGTATGGATATGATTGAAGCACTTTCAGGATTTGTGGGTGATAAGAGTAGTTATATGGATTACGCATATTTTGGTGTGCTTAGTGCAGAATTTGACGAAGAAGGCTTTTCTACTGGCGAATATACACCAAAACCGTCGTATAAAGCTTTGCAGGCGATTGCTTCGATATTTGCAGATGATTTTGAGAAAGCTAAACTTCCTTTTGCTGTTAAACCGCAGGAATCGCGTTTTAATATTGGAGTTGATGTTTCTGAAAATATTATAAGCTATGGTTTTAAGAAACCTAACGGTTCTTATGGTTTTGCTTACTGGTATGGAAGTGATATTATGACAAGTGACTTTTTCTCAACTGTCACATTTGAAACGGGTATTTCCGGCAAACCAAAATTAGTTGATTTGATTGACGGAACTGTTTATGATCTTGCTGAAAATATGGTAGAATTTGCAGATGGTGTTACAATATTAAAAAACATTCCAATTAACGATTATCCATTGCTTTTAACATTTGGCAATTTTTTTGATGCAGAGTAATTTAAGTTGTTGAAGGTATAAAATATTATAGCCTTTTTGCAGTATTGTAAAGGGCGGAATGGGGAATATTATGAAAAAGAAAATGTTGAAAAAAATTGTTTTAGCAGTATGCATTGCTGCATTGGCTGTAACTTCTATTGGATGTGGCGATAAAGAAAAGACAAGTGATGGCGGATTAGAAAAAGTTACTATTTGGACCGGCGATTCACATATGAAAACAGATATGCTTGAGCTTGTTGAAAAATTTAACGACACTCGCGGAAAAGAACTTGGTGTTGAAATTGAGTATGTTGTAAAAGAAGGTAATCTTTCACAAACTGTAGAAATGGCAGTTGCATCGCATCAAGAGCCGGATATGTATAGTACATGGTCTATGCAGAAATATTATGAATCCGGTGAAATAATGGCTATTGATGAAATTGAAGGCGGTCAGGAATATCTTGACAGCTTACCTGAAGAAGCATTATCAAGCCTTAAATCGAAGGTGAACGGTAAATACTATACAGTTCCCTACTATATAAACACATTTGGTATTGCATACAATGTTGATATGCTTAAAAAGAATGGCTTTGTTGATGCTGGCGAAAATGTTGTTCTTCCTGAAACTTTCGAAGAACTTCGTGCATATGCAAAGAAAATGACAAATGAAAAAGCAGGCGAATATGGATTTATATTCCCTCTTAAAGACGGAAACTTTTATCAAAACTCATATCTTTTAGGCTTCCCGTCAAATGGCACAGCAGGGTACGATCATAAAACAGGTAAATATAACTATGAAACACTTGAGCCTGCAATCCAGCTTTTGCTAGATATAAAAAATGACAAGAGTATATATCCTGATGCTGAAGGTCTTGACAACGATTCAGCAAGAGCACTTTTTGCTGAAGGAAAAATTGGTATGATATTTGCAGGTTCATATGATGTTGCAGTATTTACAAAACAGTTCCCTGCAAAATGTGAATGGACAATCGGTGAGTATCCTGTACAAAATAAGGATGAAAAGTATAAACACAGAATTTCCGGCGGCGGCGGACTTGTTATAAACCGTGAAATGTATGAAAGATTGGGCGCTGAAAAAACACTTGAAATATACAAATGGTTCCACGGCGAAGAAGTTTTACGTGAATTATATAAACGCGGCTGTGCAATTCCTAAAGATGTTTCTATAATCGAAAATGTAAAACCTAATGATAATGTTCACGAGGCCTGGGGAAAATTTGGTGAATTATTAAGCATAAGTTATGCAGAACCTGCAAGAATGCCAACAGACCTTGAAGGAACAGCTGATTTTAAAACTATGTTCCAGACAGATTTTTGGGGAGAAACTGGCAGTCTTTCTAAAGGTCTTGCAGATTTATCTCGTCGTTCAAATGCAGGTATAGACAAAAAACTACAGGCTACAAACGGAAAAAGGGAAGCCTATATTGATGTAAATTATGATGTAAAAAGATAAAATCTTATGTAAGGAGGAATAAAACCAATGCTTAAAACTTCGTCAAGAAAAATAAAGCATAAGAGCAACAAGTTATTTGGTAAATATGATAGAAATACAACCATGTGTTCATATTTAATGCTGTCAATAGATATTATAGGTTTTTTAGTATTTGTATTATATCCATTGGCTTGGGCAATAAGACTTTCATGGTTTAGTTATACTGGTACACCCTCTTCATTGAGATTTATTGGATGGACTAATTTTATAAACATATTTAAGAATGATTTAACATATTGGAAAACATTTTTAACTACCATTCAGTTTGCATTTTATAAAATTCCAATTGAAATACCGCTTGCGCTTTTTGTTGCGAATTTGCTTACAAAAAAGCTTAAAGGTTCGGGATTTTTCAGAACAATGTTCTTTTTGCCAAATGTTATTTCAATAGCTATTGTCGGACTTATTTTTTCAAATATGTTTTCATATTTTGGTGTAATGAACAATTTCTTTGAGTCAACAGGTTTGCTTGAATCAAATATGAACTGGTTTTCAACAAAATTTGCTGCATTAACAGTTCTTGTAATTGCAGACACATGGCATTCAATCGGTATAAATATTTTGTATTTTATATCGGCACTTAGCAATATATCTGATGATTTATATGAAGCCGCAAAAATTGACGGTGCAAATGCATGGCAACGATTCTTTCATGTAACTGTTCCCGGTATTGCACCTGTGCTTCAAATAATACTTATGATGTCAATTATAGGAACGGTTCACACAAGTGACATTGTTCTTGTATTAACAGGGGGAGCACCTGCAGGACAAACATTTACAGTAATGCCCTATCTTACAAATACTTTCGTACCGGGATTTGCAAATGAATATGTAAATATCGGATACGGTTGTGCACTTGCTGTTACAACTGCAATAATTTTGGCATTAATTACACTTTTGTATAACAAATTGAGTTCTAAATTGTCAGATGTAAATTAATAGGAGGTATGTGTTATGAAAATGAATATAATAAAAAAGTCAATTATTTATGCCTTTTTGATAATGTTTCTTATAGTGCAGATATTTCCTGTTCTTTATACATTTATGGCATCATTCAAGCCGAATGCAGAAATACTTACAAGCCCAGGTACTATATTTCCAAAGGAATTTTCATTTGAAAACTACAAATTGGCTTGGGATTCAGAAGATTTTAAAGTAAAGGAATTATTGTGGAATAGTTTATACTACACACTGATTTTACTTTTTGTTTCGGTAATGAAATCTTCAATGGAAGGTTATGTTTTTGCCAGAGGAGAATTTCCTGGCAAAAAGATAGTATTTGGTTGCTTTTCTGCTTTGCTTTTTATAAGCCTTGGTACTATAACTGTTTATCCATTGTTTAATATTTTAAACCATATACACCTTAACCGTTCGCTTTTTGGTCTTATAGTAGTTAAAATTTTTGGTATAAATGTTACAGGTATTTATTTGGTTCGCTCGTTTGTACAAGCTATTCCGAAAGAAATAGACGAAGCTGCAAAAATTGACGGTTGCGGATTTGCAGGAATTTTCTTTCGCATAATTCTTCCGTTACTTAAACCGGTTATGGCAACGCTTGGAATTTTATCGTTTTCAGCTACATGGAATGAATACCTTATGCCAACAATTTTTACACTTGGAAATCCAAGTCAAAGAACATTAATTGCCGGTGTTGTTGCTTTAAAATCTACTGGGCAGGCCGCATCATCTTGGAATTTAATGTTAGCAGGCTCTGCAATATCATTGATACCTGTTCTAATAGCTTATGCATTTGGAAACAGATATTTTGTATCTGGTCTTGCTGCCGGTGCTGTTAAAGGTTGATGTATTTGAATTATAGGTAGTGTAAAGTAAAAATGAAAGAATGGAATAATGATTTTACAAAATATCGCAGATTTTCGCCCGAAAGCTTATAAATGCTCGATTGTAATTTGTCAAGGGTAAAAATTAACGTGCTGACGCACGCCCTATGAGAGTCTGCCCCGTTGGGTACAAATCACAGTGCGGTCATTTGAAAAATAAGTAGGCGGAAATAAGGATGCGAACAACAAAGTGCTTTGTTGTCGCTTAGAGTATTTTAAGTCTGCAACCTGAGCCGGAGTGGAGTTAGAAAGTGAACTATGAGGTCTGATGAAATTGTAGAAAAATACAAACATCATAATCATTGAATTAGCACTTTCAAATGAGTTAAAGCCGTATCTGGTTTTGTACCAATATTTGAATTGCTTGTTAAAAGCTTCGATAACATTGTTGAAAATATCATCCTTAAAGCTCGCAACTCTGATATGAGGAACGCCAAAGATAGACTTTGTAGGTACTTTGTAAGCCGAATAACGGTCAGTAACGATAGCATTAGGTATGCCATACTGTTTTACACTATTAAACAAACTGAAAGCTTGCGGAGAATCTCTGTAAGGTGATAGGTGGAACCCTAAAACAAACCTTGTTTCACTATCAATGATAAACCAAAAATAATACTTCTTGCCTAATATTTTGACAACAGTTTCATCGGCGTGCCATTCATCCGAATCAAAATTCATTAAGGGCATAAGAGCAAGGGTTTTAGAGTGAAATATAGGGGCAAATTTTTTGCACCAATCACTGATAGTGACATGAGAAACTTGGATGTTAAAAAGCATTTCAAGCATTGTGGTAATCTTGCGAAAAGATGAGTCACCTATGTAAAACAAGGTAAGAGCAGTAATAACCAAATGAATGCTATGCCGCATACGTTTGAAATTGCCCTTGCCAATGATGTTGGACATAGACGGCGGTAACTTTACGGTAGGTTTAGCTTGAAAAAATGAATGCTTGCATTTCTTATCGGAACAGCGATAATTTGAGTAATCGTCATAATCGTGATGAAGAAATGCAGACTTGTCACATTTGGGGCAAGAAGGATATTTGCGAGAACGCTCTTTTTTATGAGCGTCGGGTGCAAATTGATGTTTACAAATAAGGCATTGATATTTTTGATTGCCAAATTTATCTTTGCCGTATTTATAGAGTTTTTTGGAGTTGCATTTTGGGCAGCAATTTGGTATAATTTTATCCATGAGATCTTGTCTTCTTTCTCTGATTTTCAGGGAGGTATAGGTTTTAGTGGTAAAACCATTATACCATAAGGAGTTCAAGGTCTCAACTTTCGTTTAACTTTACAAAATGGAATTATATAAGAGGAGACAATTATGGAAACTAAGATTTTAAATTATACATTCAAATGCAATTCAGATATTGATTTGACATGTGCGAGTCAAAGTGATGATTATATTAAAATAAAAATTGATATTAACTTTGGAAAAAAAGTAAAACCGGAACCTATTGAGATAAGCTGGTTTACACCTGCTAACGGTGCATTTACTTGTTGGAGTCCGCTTGTTTTTCAAGATAGAAAATTACGTCCTAATTGGGGTAAGCTTGAGACAGAATCTCGTTCAGGTCATGGAATGCCTATTCAGTGCTATATTGGAAGCGATGACAATAACCGTGCATCAGTCTATCTTTCTGATGTAAGAACACCTATTACTATAAGGTCGGGTATTCTTGAAGAAAACGGAAAAATTGAATGGAAGCTTGTGCTTTTCTCGCAGCTCATTGGAGAAATATCAGAATACAGCACAGAGTTAGTTATTGATGCAAGACAGCTTCCATATAACAATATAATATCAGAGGCTGTTAAATGTTGGTCTGATAAAGAGGGAGCATCTGACGATAAACCTGAAGCTGCTTTTGACCTTTTGTATTCAACATGGTATTCATACCATCAAAGAGTGACAGATGCAGCACTTATTCCTGAATTAGAGGCTGCAGCAAAATTAGGTATGAAAACTGTTATAATAGACGATGGCTGGCAGCTTGAAACCAGCGCACGGGGATATGCCTATTGCGGAGATTGGAAGGCAGCTAAAAATAAAATCCCTGATTTAAAGAGCTTTTCAGACAAAGTACATTCATTAGGTATGAAGGTTATGCTTTGGTTCGCCGTTCCGTTTGTTGGCGAATTTGCTGAGGTAAGAGAGCGATTTAAGGATATGTATCTTAATGACCTTAGAGAGGGTCAAATGGCATATGTTCTTGACCCTCGTTATCCTGAAACTCGTAAATATTTGTGTGATATTTATGAAAATGCAGTTCGCGAATGGGATTTGGACGGTTTAAAATTAGATTTTATTGATCGGTTTCGTTTAACAGATGTTAGTAAAACTTCTCATCCTGATATGGACACAGAATCTCTTCAAGATGCTATTTGCACTCTTCTTTGTGAAGTGAATGAGCGTCTTAATGCGATAAAACCAGGATTTTTAATAGAATTCAGGCAAGGATATGTTGGTCCCATTATGCAAAAATACGGCAATATGCTGCGAGCTGAAGATTGCCCACAGGATAGTGTTAAAAATAGGGTAGCTGTAATAAATCTTCGTTTAACTACTGAAAAAGCAGCTGTTCATTCGGATATGCTTATGTGGGAGCAATATGATACCCCGGAAGATGCCGCTGAACAGATAATAAATGTAATGTTTTCTGTTCCGCAAATTTCTGTAAAAATAAATGAACTAAGCAAAAATCATTACGATATGTTGGAATTTTACCTTAAACTATGGCAGAGTAAACGCGATACGCTTATGCATGGTGAGTTATATGCTAAAGCGCCTTCTGCAAATTACAGTATAGTTACAGCTAAAGATGATGATAATTTAGTATCTGTTTTATATTCTGAAAAACTGTTTATTGCCGATAAGGATTATGAATGTATTACCTTAATCAACGGAACGGGTGTTTTAGGCCTATATGTTGATGGAAATAACCTGAATTCTTCATATAGTTATGATATTTATGATTGTATGGGAAATGTCGTTCAAAGCGGTGAAACAGGATTGGTGAGCATTAGATATTTTGATGTTCCAAAATCAGGTGTACTTATTATGAACGCAAAAAAATAATTTTTTAAAAACCCACATACAAGTTAATTATATGTGGGTTTTTAATTAATTTTAGTTGGTAAGTTATGTATTTTATATAGTTGTGATTGTAAAAATTTCAGAAATATGATATAGTTAAACATAGATAAGATAGTGAGGTGTTATTTATGCCATTTAAACTTCCGGATATTATCACTGCAGGCGTGTTTGATATGTCAATACGGTACCCAGACGTAAATATTACTTCGCCGCGCAAGGCTCAAGATTTTGAAATTGAAATGCCAATTAAAAATAATGCAACAATACATATTGATAATGTATGCCATGAAGTATCAATTAAAGATATTTTATGCATAAAGCCCGGAATGGTAAGACGTTCAACAAAACCGTATAGTTGTTATTATATTCACTTATCTACTGAAGAAAATTCTATTTCTGATTTGCTTTCAAATTTGCCAACTATTACAAGAATAAATCATGTTGAAAAATTTTATGATATTTATAGTAACATGATAAGCACATTTAATTTTAAATCTGACCCTATTCGTTCGATTGGAATTTATAGCGAAGTTTTAAAACTGATAAAAATGATATATGTTTATAATGAAAAAGTGGAACGGAAAGCTGTTGGAAGAAATGCTGCTGTGCTTAATGCTATTGAGTATATGAATGATAATTTTACTTATGAAATTACTTTAAATGATATTGCCGAGGCAGTTCATCTAAGCCCTATATACCTAAGAGAACTGTTCATAAGTGAAATGGGTATGTCGCCTCATAATTATATTTTAAATAAGCGAATAAAAAAAGCAAAAGAACTTTTAATTATAAATCTTTCATCTATTTCTGAAATAGCAACATTAAGTGGATTTTCTTCACAGTCTTATTTTGATTATGTGTTTAAAAAACATACAGGAATGACACCAAAACAGTTCAGGGCAGAGGAGAGTGTGAAAAAAAGTCTGTAAAAAAGATTCCTTCTATGATAGAATATAAATAATATCATAGGAGGAATTTTTTATGGCAAGACGCAGAAGAGAAAGAATGAGCGGAGGGAAAAAGAACATCATAGCCGGCTTAATTGAGGAGTACAACATCAAAACTGAATACGGCGGTCGAATTGAACACCCTGGCCGTTTCAAATTGAACACTTCTGTCGCTTAAAACTGAACAGTAGCGACGGAATAACTGTACATTGACATTCCTTAATATGAATGATATCATTAAATTGCTTTTAACCATTTCGGAGGATAAGGCAACGCTGAGGAGCGACCTGAGCGCCGCATATGGGGTTTAGCAAGGAGAGTGATACTTTGGGTGTGTCACTCTTTCTTTTTGCCGGTACATAAACCACTCTCCTTGGAAAACCTTAAAGCGTTAAACCTCGGGTTCGGGCAGAGCCCGATGCACCAAAGGTACCTTAAATATCTGTTACACCTTTACGCTTTCGCATTGATTCCTTGCATTCAATCAAAATTGAATATGAGTCATGTACAATTCTGTCACATATCGCGGGAGTGTGAGACTTTTGAATATGGCGGCCGAGGGGTTCAACCTTGTCCGCCATATTCAATATAGCACCAGTTCAAGTTTTCGGCAGATGTCAGAAAGGTTATGTACACGACCAATGCGATAGAAAGCCTGAACAGCGCACTGCGCCGATTAAACAGCCAAAGGAGCGTATTTCCGAGCGATACGGCGCTTTTAAAGGCACTGTATTTGGCAACTTTTTGAGGCAACGAAAAAATGGACAATGCCGCTCATAAATTGGGGCAAAGTCTATGGTGAGTTGTCAATCATGTATGACGGAAGGCTTAATTAGCACAAATTTTCCGCCATGTACAAGGGTAAAATTCACGTTCTCTTGCGAG
>ERZ773194.1085-NODE-1085-length-31773-cov-7.351094_pt1 | contig 31773 bp, 41 predicted proteins | sample MGYA00511240_ERZ773194 | MGnify/ENA primary metagenome ERZ773194 (study PRJEB29015, sample SAMEA2737774) | human gut metagenome | biome: human gut; feature: human-associated habitat; material: faeces | place: China | collected 2012 ... | reverse complement strand
AAGAAACGCTTGAAACAATTTGGTGTTGTAGCGTAACACCGGGAAGGAAGGTTTTCATGGATTTAGAAATTAGATATGAAAATGGTTCAATGACAGTTCATCTTGAAGAATTTCTTTCAGAACGCAGAATTACCAAGGTCAGGAAACTGCTGAAAGTTATCAGAAGCAGTTTCACACCTGAATGTGAACAGCAGATGAAAGAATTTATTCAGGAACAGACTGAACAGTTTGAACAGGTTCAGAAGGAACACAGTATTTACATTGAAGGGTACACGCAAAAGGTCAAGTATGCAGAACAGCAGATCAGGCAGACAAAGCACCATATTTCACAGATTCAGACAGGTGTTAAAAACTCGCAGCTTCTCCGGGATTCACATAGGAAGAACACAAAAGTTTGGAAGGATCGCAATGCTGATGTAAAAAAGTACAGGGAACGCCTAAAAGAACCAAGGGCAACTTTGAAGGAACAGAATGAAGAACTTAGGAACTTGAAAACACGGTTATGGAAAAGGCAAAAGGCTTTTGACTGCAATGTCAGAAACAAGGAATTTTATAAAAAAGTGATGCAAGAAATCACTTAAAGGATGGTGATAAAAAATGCCACTATACAAAGGTTATGTTGAAACCAAAGGCAAGGCAAGCATTGAAAAACTTAAAAACAGAACCACATGGAAAACCTATGATGAAGTTAAAAACCTGAATGGTTTTGGCGGGGTCTTGTCTGATGATACCATCCTTATTGACATTGATGATTCTGAACAATCTGAAATCCTGATGAACATAGTTGAAGAATATCAACTTGACTGCAAGGTGATCTGCACCAGTAGGGGCAAACACTTCTTGTTCAAGAATCACAGCATTTCAAGAAACAGGACACACATTCAGTTAGCGGTTGGTCTTACGGCTGATATAAAGGTCGGCAGTAAGTTGTCTTATGAGGTTATCAAGATTGACGGTGAAGAACGCTTTTGTGAATGGGACATTGAAGAAGGCGGGCAGTATCAGGAAGTACCAAAGTGGTTGTTTCCGGTCAAAGCAACTGCTGACTTCATTGATATGGATGCCGGGGACGGTAGAAATCAGGCGTTATTCAATTATATCCTGACCCTGACTGCAAATGATTTCACGGTTGAAGAAACCCGTGAGTGCATCCGCATCTTGAACAAGTTTGTTCTGAAACAACCGCTTGGTGATGATGAACTGGAAGTGATCTTGCGTGATGAAGCATTTCAGAAACCCGTGTTTTTCCTTGGCAGTACATTTTTATTTGATAAGTTTGCAGTGTTTATGAAGAACACAGCACACGTTATCAAAATCAACGGGCAGTTGCATATATACAAAGACGGTGTGTATTCCAATGGGTACAAAGAAATTGAATCAAACATGATTCAGCATATCCCAAACCTGAAAAAGATGCAACGCCGGGAAGTTCTTGACTACATGGAACTGATCGTTGATGAAAAAGAACAGTCAGATGCAAATTTGATTGCTTTCAACAACGGTGTATATGACCTTGTGACCGGAGAACTGAAACCATTCAGCACGGACATTGTTATTACTAACAAGATTCCTTGGGACTACAAGCCGGATGCTTATTCTGAACTGGCAGACAGTACACTGAACAAGTTAGCGTGTGGTGATGCAGCAATCAGGGCATTGTTGGAAGAATGTATTGGTTACTGCTTTTACAGAAGAAATGAATTAGGCAAGGCGTTCATCCTGACAGGTGACAAGTCAAACGGTAAAAGTACATTTTTGGATTGTGTCAAAGCAATCCTTGGTGATCGGAACATTTCAGCACTTGACCTGAAAGAACTGGGGGACAGGTTCAATACTTCAATGATGTTCGGTAAACTGGCAAACATTGGTGATGATATTGGTGATGATTTCCTTCAAGGTTCACAGGTCAGTGTGTTCAAGAAAATAGTAACAGGTAACCGCATCAAGGCAGAACGTAAAGGACAAGACCCGTTTGAGTTCAACCCGTTCATCAAATTGTTATTCAGTGCAAATAATATTCCCCGTATGAAGGACAAGACAGGGGCGGTACTTAGGCGTTTGGTTATTATTCCATTCAATGCCACGTTCAGCAAGGATGACCCTGATTATGACCCATTCATCAAGTACAAACTGATTCAACAGGAAAGCGTTGAATATTTCATCAGGCTTGGTGTGGAAGGTCTGAAAAGAATTATCATCAATGACGGATTCACCAAGTCAGACAAGGTTCAGAACCAGTTGACAGAGTATGAAGAAGAAAACAACCCTATCCTTGCATTTATCAATGACACCGGGGTTGACATGATAGAAAATGAACCAACCGCTGATGTATATAAGCGGTATCAGGTTTTTTGTGCAGACAATGCAATGCAGCCAATGTCAAATATTGTGTTCAGTAAGCAGATCAATAAAAGGCTTGGGTTCAGAGTAATTCAGAAAAAAGTGAACAATAAAAATTGTAAGATATTTGTTTCATAGCAGAAAGGAAGGTGATTGAATGTGTCAGAAAAACTGCAAATATTGGAACTTTTTGGTGGCATAGGGTCACCAAGGGTTGCCCTTAGAAACATAGGTGTTTCAGTAAAATCTATTGATTATGTGGAAATTGATGAAAAGGCTGTCAGGTCATACAATGCAATGTTTGAACAGGAATCAGCATATTCACCGCAGACAGTAGTGGGGTGGAATCTTCAACCTGATATTCTGATTCACGGGTCACCGTGTCAGGATTTCAGTATTGCGGGGCATCAGGGAAAAGCAACGGCAGCAGACGGAAGAATAAACAAAGGAAAAGGTGCTGATGAAGGTTCAGGGACAAGATCATCCCTGATGTGGGAAACGGTACATATTATTGAACAGATGGGTGAGTGGAAACCAACTGTTGTGATATGGGAAAACGTAAAAAATGTTTTATCAAAGCACATGGTTCACAACTTCAACCGTTACCTGTCATATATGGAAAAGTTGGGTTATTCCAATAATTACAAAGTGTTAGACTGCCGTGATTATGGAATACCACAGACACGGGAACGGTGTTTCACAGTATCAATTCTTGGTGACAATGTTTTTGATTTTGAACTGATGGAAAAAAGACCCATGAAGAACATTTCAAATTTTCTTGAATACGGTGATGTTCCTGATTGCTACTTGGTGACACAGCCAAGTGTTTATTCAGTAATTGGTAAGAAAGGAATCAGAAGGGCAACCATAATCAAAGATTATGTAAATACTATTACCACAAGACAGGATAGGACACCCGCACAGGTCATTGATCTTGGTGGTGGAAAATACAGATATTTGACAGAACTGGAATGTTGGCGGTTGATGGGGTATTCGGATGATGATTTTTATGCAGCAGAAGCAACTTGCAGAGTTGAACCGGGAAAAATGAACAGAACCTTATATCATCAGGCGGGTAATTCCATACCCGTACCGATATTTGAAAGTATGTTCAGTGCAATGCTGAACAGTGGGATTATAAGAAAGGAAGGTATCAATTAGTGAAAGGTGGAAGAAATACAGAAGGTTATGCAGACCCAACGGCAACTATTGCTGTTGGTAGAGTTGCAAGGGAAGAACATGAACAGGCTGAATGTGAAGCAGCAGACAAACGTGCTTATGATCTGATAAAGGTATTGAAGTACATCATCAGGGTAGCCGGATTTGAACTGACTGAACGTATTCAGGTAAAGGACACCAAAACGGGGAGGGTTTATAGATGATGGAGAAAATAAAAAGAATTATAAGGATAATGTGCATATTATCACATATTTTGGTTATTGGTTTTGCTGTCTATGCAGTATTTTTACACTTTTGGAAACAGATATTGATAATTATAGGCTTTATAATTGTCATCATTATTATAGCATGGGCGTTTGAAGATATGTAAAAGGGAGTGAATTTTATGCAAAGAAGGTGTTCTGAATGACGGAAAGTATCATAACAAAATTGGTCAAATTATTTGATAGTGATGATTCAGTGAATGAAATTTCTCTTTGTAATGATGTGTTACCTATAATTTCAGCACATTACAAAGGTATACCTATCAATCAGCACGACTTTGATATTATGAACAAATGTGTTGAAGATGCACTTTCAATAATATCAACAAGGCGTGTAAGATTTTATGCCGTACCAAAGTTTGAAATGAATTACGGTGGAATAGTGACTTTGAAAGATGTGGTCTATAAGAAAGTGAGGTAAAAACGCATGACGGAAAATGTATGTGTTACCTGTCAGTATTATGAAAGCTGCAACCGCCCTGAACGCTTTATGAAGTGCATGGGGTACAAAGAAAAACAGGAAAGGGGTGAGGAAGATGCACAGCAGACTGGAAGATGATGCACAGTGTGAATGGTGCAGACAGTGGGAAGAAGAACACAGACGGAAGATCACCCGGAAGAAAATCAGACGGGTGCAGCACTGGTGTAACTGTAAATTATATATCAAGTATGCTTGGTATGAGTTCCGGGCAATGATGAAAGGTTAAGGTGAACAGAATGGAAAATAAACTTTTAGAATTATTTGAGAAACAGGACACAGTATCAATGAATGATGACATTTTCCCGCTTGTGGAAGAAGAATTTGCGGGTCAGGTCATGGGTAATGAAGTTTATGAACTTGCACACCAGTACATAGGTCAGTTGTTGTGGGGTGTGCATGTAGCGGGAATCAGTTTCATTGCATCACCTGTTTTTGGAAGTGGTGACTTTGGGAAAATGGTTGTGACTGATGTGGTTTATGAAAAAGTAACGGTTTAATTGTATAAGTAACTGTTGGTAACGGTTCAAGGTAACTGTTGAAATGCTTTATTTATGCGTGTTGTAACGGTAGTAACGGTTAAATGTAATTTTCTTAATATATTATTTTTTATATATTCTATGTACTTATAAAAAGTAAAAATATAGAGTATAAGGGTTTAACCGTTACCGCTACCAACCGTTACCGCCAGTGTTTACAAGGGTTTCAAGGTATTTTTTGCCAATTTTTAACAGTTACCTAACCGATACCAAGAAAGGATAGGTGAAGTGATGAATAATAAAAAATTGACTGCACGGCGGTACTTAGAACAGATACAGGAATTTGATATTTATATCAATCAGGACTTAGAACGCCTTGAAGAAATGAAAATCAATGCTTGCAGTACCGGGGCAATAGATTATTCCAAGGATAGAGTGCAGACAAGTCCGTCAGGTGATACACTTTGCAAACAGGTAACAAATTATGTTGCTTTCAATGATAAAATCAATGCAGAAATAGATCAGTTTGTAGATGCTAAGGAACAGATCATCAAAGAAATCAGAGGTTTGCGTGATAAAAATTATGTTCAGGTGTTGTACAAAGTGTATGTTCAGTACAAGACAGTAAAACAGGCATCCAAGGAAATAAAAAAGTGCTATAACTACACGGTTGAACTGCATAACAAGGCACTTGCAGCGTTTGAAAAAACTTATCAAAACTTACATTATTTGATGTAATCGGTTATAATCTGACGATTGACAAACGGGTGTAAGGCTTTTATGATAAACTTGTGAAAACTGGGTTGCAGATAATTCTTAATGAATTATCTGCAATTTTTATTTTATGCCAAAAATGAGAAAGGGAGGGGTGAGGAAAACATGACGGTGAAACAAAAACGGTTTGCAGATGAATATTTGATTGACGGAAATGCAACACAGGCTGCCATTCGTGCCGGATATTCAAAGAAAACTGCATATAGTCAAGGTGAAAGACTGTTGAAGAATGTTGAAGTTCAAAACTATATACAGGAACAACTTGACAAGATCAGTTCTGAAAAGGTTGCAGATGCAAAAGAAGTCATGGAATACCTTACTTCCGTTCTTAGAGGTGAAGCCAAAGGTCAGGAAATTGTTGTTGAAGGTTGTGGTGATGGATTCAGTGAAGCAAAGACCATGATGAAAGCACCAAGCGAAAAGGACAAGTTGAAAGCTGCTGAATTACTTGGTAGGCGGTACGGTCTTTTCAAGGATAATGTCACACTGGATGCAGAACACATTGTCATCAACAATGACCTTACTGAATAGGCGGGTGATTGTTTGAATATCTCATTACAAGCAACCATTGGTAAAAACTATGCTGACTATTGGAACACCAAGAAAAGATACAGGGTGTGCAAGGGTTCAAGAGGTTCAAAGAAGTCCAAGACCACCGCACTGAATATGATATACCGCTTATTGGAATATCCTGAAAGCAATGGGTTATGTGTCAGGCGGTACGGGAATACATTGCGTGATTCCGTGTTCAGTGATTTGAAGTGGGCGATTCATAAGTTTGGACTTGATAACTATTTTGAATGTACGGTGTCACCTATGCAGATTACACGCATTAAAACCGGGCAAAAGATTTTGTTCAGGGGTCTTGATGAAGGTTTGAAAATCACTTCAATTTCTGTTGACAAGGGTTGCCTTTGTTGGGTATGGATTGAAGAAGCCTATGAAATCAGGGAAGATGATTTCAATAAACTTGATATGTCAATTCGTGGTGAAGTGCCGGAAGGTTATTTCAAGCAGATAACTATGACCTTCAACCCTTGGAGTGCTACCAGTTGGCTGAAAGAACGATTTTTTGACACATCTGATGATGACATATTCACGAAAACAACCACATGGCAATGCAATGAATGGTTGGATGATGCAGACCGCAACATCTTCCTGAAAATGCAGAAGAATAACCCAAGGCGTTACCGCATTGAAGGTGATGGTGAATGGGGTATTGCGGAAGGTCTGATTTATGAGAAGTGGAAAGTTGAAGATTTTGACATTTCCAAAATCAGACAGATTCAGGGTATAAAATCAGCATTTAATCTTGACTTCGGTTTTACAGACCCAAACGCTTTTGTGTGTGAAATGGTTGATAATGCTGCAATGAAGATTTATGTGTTTGATGAATGGTATCAAACAGGGGTAACCAATAAAATCATTGCAGACAAAATCAAGTCTATGGGTTATGGTAATCAGACCATTGTGTGTGATTGTGCTGAACCAAAGAGTATTGCAGAACTGCAAGATGAAGGAATAAAGGCTGAACCATCCCGCAAGGGTAAAGACAGTGTAAATCATGGTATTCAGTTGATTCAGAACTATGAGATTATCATACACCCAAGATGCACTGAATTTTACCATGAAATACAAAATTATTGTTGGTCACTGGATAAGAACGGGAAACCAACTGATAAACCTGACCATGAATTTTCACATGGTATGGATTCCATGCGGTACGGTGTTTCAAAGATACTGTTGCCGGATGCTTTCAGTTTTGACTAAGCAATTACCGGGTAGAATACACGGCATCAGCAACCGTTCTTTTGGACGGTAGGAAACGGTTGTCAAATGCTTACTCCGGGGCGGTTGCAACAGGTGACCGCCTATGATGCCTGTATAACTACTTTTTGAGATATTAGAAACAAATTAGTAACACATACCCTTGGAAACATAGTGTTTTCAGGGGTTTTGATTTTATTATGCAATGAAAGGGGTGATTGAACAGTGTTCAGTTCCTTTGTGGATGCAATCACTTTGAAACTAAGTAATTTCATACTGGAAGGGGCAAAATCCCACATGACTGACTTGGAATTTCTTGAAAAAGAAATCCTTGCTTGGAAATGTTCACCCCGTAGGATGATGCAGATTAAGGGATTTCTGTATTATGACGGTGACCATGATGTGATTCACCGCAAACGTACAATGATAGGTGAGGACGGCAAACTTGAAGTTGTTGAGAACTTACCAAACAACCGTATTGTTGATAACCAGTATGCAAAAATGGTGAATCAGAAAGCCAATTACCTGTTCGGCAAGCCGTTCACACTAAACGGTGACAATGAACAGTACGTTGAACTGCTGAAAAAGGTTTTTGACAAGAAGTTCATGCGAACATTAAAGAGTGCGGGCAAGGCTGCATACAATGGCGGTATTGCTTGGCTATATCCTTACTACAATGACCGGGGGGAATTTGCTTTCAGGCTTTTCCCAGCTTATGAGATTTTGCCGTTTTGGAAAGATTCTGAACATACTGAACTGGATTTCTTCATCAGACTGTATGTGTCAGTTGCTTATGATGGCACACAACGCAAGTACATTGAAAAGGTTGAATTGTATGATCTGACAGGTGTTCACCTGTTCATACTGGACGGTTCAAAACTGATACCTGATGTTGTGAACAATGACACTGCTGATTTCCCGCACGTTACAATGACGGATGCAGCCGGAAATGTGCAAATGTTCAACTGGCAGCGTGTTCCCCTGATTCCATTGAAAGCCAATGAACAGGAAACACCGCTGATTAAAAGGGTCAAGTCCTTACAGGACGGTATCAATGTGATGCTGTCTGACTTTGAAAACAATATGCAAGAGGATGCAAGGAACACCATTTTGGTACTGAAAAACTATGACGGTACTAATTTGGGTGAGTTCAGAAAAAACCTTGCAACCTTTGGTGCAGTCAAAGTCAGGTATGACGGTGATACAAAGGGCGGTGTTGAAACCCTTGAAATCACGGTCAATGCAGACAATTACAAGGTTATTGTGGAAATCTTCAAGAAAGCACTGATTGAAAATGCAATGGGTTATGATGCCAAGGATGACAGACTTTCAGGCAATCCGAATCAGATGAACATTCAGTCAATGTATTCTGACATTGATACAGATGCCAATGATACAGAATCAGAAGCACAGGCAACAATGGATGATATTCTTTGGTTTGTGAACTGTCACCTTGCTAATTCAGGAATGGGTGACTTTGAAGGTCAGGAAGATGGTGTTGATGTAATATTCAACCGTGATATGCTGATGAATGAATCAGAAATCATTGACAACTGCACCAAGTCACAGGGACTTATTTCTGATGAAACAATCATTGCTAATCATCCTTGGGTGGATGACCCACAGGCTGAAATGGAACGCCTGAAAAAGCAGAAGGAAGAAGCACAGAAAGAAATGCTTGCACAGTATGACCCGTTTAGTACACAGAATGATGAACCTGACAATAAAGGTGACCCGTCACAGGGAAGTCAGGGCGGTGAAGTAGATGAATAACGGTGAATACTGGCAGAAGCGTTTTGAACTGCTTGAACAGGCAGCACACCAACAGGGGGTTCAGTGTTATGCAGATATTGAAAAACAGTATCGACAGGCACAGAAGCAACTTGAAGGTCAGATTGCTGCATGGTATCAGCGTTTTGCATCTAACAACGGTGTAACCCTTGCAGAAGCAAAGCGGATGTTGAACGCAAAGGAACTTGCTGAACTGAAATGGGATGTAAACCAGTATATTCAGTACGGTCAGGAAAATGCAATCAATGGCACTTGGGTCAAGCAACTTGAAAATGCATCTGCAAGATTCCATATCAGCAGACTTGAAGCCTTGAAGTTGCAGACCCAACAGAGCATTGAAGTCATGTTTGGAAACCAACTTGACAGCATTGACAGCACAATGCGGAATGTTTACAAGTCCGGCTATTATCACACAGCCTATGAGATTCAGAAGGGCGTGGGTGTTGGTTGGGACTTTTCCGCACTGGATGATAAGCAGATCAGCAATGTCATCAATAAACCTTGGGCGGTTGACGGTAAGAATTTCAGTGAAAGGGTATGGGGCAACCGTCAGAAGTTGGTCAATGAACTGAACAACACCCTGACACAGAACATCATCTTGGGAAAAGACCCACAGAAAGCCATTGATGAACTTGCCCGGAAGATGAACACTTCCAAGACCAACGCCGGGCGGTTGGTAATGACAGAAGAAGCCTTTTTCAGTTCCGCAGCACAAAAGGATTGTTTTGATGAACTGGATGTTGAACAGTTTGAAATTGTGGCAACACTGGATTCCCACACTTCGGATATATGCCGGGGTATGGATGGCAAGCATTTCCCTATGTCTGAATGGAAGGTTGGTGTGACTGCACCACCGTTTCATGTTCATTGCAGAAGTACCACAGTACCATATTTTGATGATGAATTTGATGCTGTCGGTGAACGTGCTGCACGGGATGAAGAAACAGGCAAGACCTACTTTGTACCGGGCAACATGACATATAAGGAATGGGAAAAGTCATTTGTCAACGGTGACAAGTCAGGCTTGCAAGCAGTCAACAGTGATGATACAATCAAAGAAAAAGAACCAAGTGAAGCATTTCAACAGATTCAGAAAGCGTGTGAAGCGGATAAGGTTGAACACAGACCTGTTCAGAAACTTTCACAGCCGTTATCATCTGATGAAATCATTGAAAGGCTTGCGGGTGGAGATATGACCAAGGGTTCATGTTCTTCACTGGCTTTTGCATACATTGGAAACAGGAACGGACTTGATGTTCTTGATTTCAGGGGTGGCAGTAGTCAGTATGTATTTTCTATGAACAGTAACATTAAGAAAATACTGGAATTACCGGGTGTGAATGGTTCAATCACAATGGTCAAGAAAGAAATTTCAGGAACAATGGAAGTCCTGAATAATCTTGTCTTGAATAAAGAATACTACCTTGCAACTGGTAAACACGCAGCCATTGTCAGACGGGTTGACAGCGGTGTTGAATACTTGGAACTTCAATCAAAATTTCAGAACGGGTGGATGCCATTTGACCGTTACGGTTCAATGGCTGCAACACTAAATAAGCGTTTTGGATGTAGGAAAACGGTTGATAAGCAATTCGGCAAGGTTTGGGAAAAATCGGTTGTTCTTATGGATGTTGAATCATTCAATGAAAACACTGAATTTGAACAAATTCTTGGGTATATAAATACCGCAGTAGAAAGTCAGAAGAAAGGGGTGACAGGTGATGTCAAGTAACTGGTATAAGAACAATGAAACAGATCAGATTTGGTGGAAAGATACACCTGATTCAGTTGGTGAATGGCTGTTCAGTTTTGACAAAAAGCAAGTGTTCAATATGTTTGCTGATTATCCACACAACCTAACACCTGAACAGAAAAAAATATTTGATGAAGAAAATCCTGAATGGTGTGAGTTCTTCAAAGATAGAGTATAGAAAGCACGGTCAAATAACCGTGCTTTTTTCATACCTTAACAAGTTATCAATAGACCTGTAATAATTGCTATATGGCGGTTATATGAGGTCAGAAAGGGGGATAAAAGGCACATGAAAACGTACACAATGAGAAAGGCATGGTGATCCTGATTATCTCCCGGCTACTGGGTCAAGTAGCACATAGAAAAGGCATCCGACAACGGGTGTCTTTTTTTCTTGCGGGTTGTCAAGCGTAAACCGAACAAAACCAATCAATCATGTGGGAGTAACCCCGTATAAAAACGTATTTGAAAGGATGGTATAGAAATGACAAGAAAACAGTTAGAGGATTTAGGACTTACCAAGGAACAGGCTGATTCAGTAATGAAAATCAATGGTGATGACATTGAGAACGCAAAGGGTACTGCTTCAACAGAAATCAAGAACTTGCAGACAGAGGTTGAAGGACTGAAAACACAGGTAGGTGACCGTGACAAGCAGTTAGAAACCCTGAAAGCATCTGCCGGGGACAACGCTGATCTGAAAAAGAAGATTGAGGACTTACAGACTGAAAATGCCACTGCCAAGGCAACCCATGAATCTGAACTGAACCAGTTGAAAATTGATTTTGCGGTTGAAAAGGCACTTACTGGTGCAAAGGCAAAGAACATCAAAGCGGTCAAAGCCTTACTTGAACTTGGAGAAGCCAAACTTGACAAGGACGGAAACGTCAAGGGACTGGATGAACAGATCGAGAAGTTAAGAAGTGGTGATGACACCAAGTTCCTGTTTGAAGCACAGAAGCAGCAGAAACAGCAGCAGAATTTCAAAGGTTTTCAGCCGGGGGCATCAGGGGGAAAGAAACCGGGTGAGGGTGAAACGGTCGATTTCTCAAAAATGAGTTATGACGAACTTACCGCTTACATGGAAGCAAACCCGGATGCACAGATTTAATTTGATGAAAGGAAGGTAATCGAAACATGGCAAAATTTGATGCTAAAAGTTTTAATGAAAAGGCGTTCGGTAAGTACATGAGTGCAATTCCGAACGTGAAACTGAACAAGTTGCGTGAATCCCGTGCAATCGTTGGTGATGCACGACTTCGTAACACATTTGTGAACAACTCACAGACTGGCACTGTTTACGCAGTGTTACCGTTCTTTGGTCTGCTTTCCGGCACACCACAGAACTATGACGGTGTTGACAATGTTACACCTGATAGAACTGACACCTTTGAACAGGGTGTATTCACTTACGGTAGAATGAACGGTTGGACAGAAGCAGATTTCAGTTATGATATAACTGGTGGTACTGACTTCATGGCAAACGTAAGAAGTCAGATCAACGACTACTGGAACAGTGTAGATCAGGATGTTATCCTTGCAATCTTAAAGGGTGTGTTTGGAATGAAAGACACTGGAACGGGTGACATTAAAAAGTCCAACGCAGCGTTTGTTGAAGCACATACTTATGATATTGCACAGGCGGGTGCTGAACACACTGATGACACTATGAAGATGGATGCAACCACCCTGAACAGTGCCATTCAGAAGGCTTGCGGTGACAACAAGCAGAAGTTCAAGTTAGTTTACTGTCACAGTGCGGTTGCTACGAATCTTGAAAATCTGAAACTGCTTGCATACTTAAAGTACACAGATGCACAGGGTATTGAACGTGATCTTGAAATGGGTACTTGGAACGGCAGACTGGTCATCATTGATGATTCTTTACCTACTAAGGTTGTTGAAGCTGTTGCAGAGGACACAGGAAAAGGTATCAAGGCACAGGATGCTTATACAGAGTACACAACTTATATCCTTGGTGAAGGTGCTATTGGATTTGAAGATGTAGGTGCAAAAGTGCCTTATGAAATGGTGCGTGATGCTAAGACAAGGGGTGGTGAGGACACACTTATTTCCCGTAAACGTCACGCTGTTTCTGTTTCAGGTGTTTCTTATCTCAAGGCAGATCAGAAAACCAATTCACCAACTAACACAGAGTTAGGGAACGGCAAGAACTGGTCACTGGTTGCATCTGATACCAAGACCATTGAACACAAGGCAGTTCCGATTGCCCGTATTATTTCCCGTGGATAATTTCTGATCTGAAAGGATGGTTGCAATGTTTGATACTGATACAGTAAAAGAACGGTTGAAATCATTCGGTTATGAGGTCAAGGCAGATGATGAATTTGCCTTGACCTTTTGCGTTGAGAAAGTACGCAGCACAATCAAGAATGAAATCAACTGGAATGATGTGCCGGAAGGACTGGAACACATTGCCGTTGATATGGCGGTGGGTGAATTTCTTCTTTCCAAGAAAACCTTTGCACCTGATGATCTTACCGGGTTTGATTTAGAATATGCTGTCAAGCAGATTCAGACAGGGGACACCAACACGGTTTTTGCAACTGGTGAAGGTTCAATGACCCCTGAACAAAGACTGACTTCTTTCATCAATTACCTTTTATCCTATGGAAAGGTTGAGTTTAATTCATTCAGGCGTATCAGATGGTGAAGCAGATGAAAGCAGCACAAAAGGCTGCAAGGAAAGCCATTGAAGCAACCTATTTTGGTACTTTGACGGTGACAGAGCATCAAACGGTAAAAGATGAAAAGACAAAATTAACAAAGTCAGTTGATGTGGTGGTTTTGCAAGATGAACCTTGCAGACTATCGTTTGAGAAGATGCAGACGGCGGTACAGTCTGAATCAGCAGCAACGATTGTTCAGGGGGCAAAGATATTTGTTTCACCTGACATTTCCATAAAAGCCGGGTCAAAGCTGACAGTGACGCAGGACAATGTGACCACAGATTACACCCGCAGTGGTGAATCAGCCATATACCCAACGCATCAGGAAATTATGCTTGAACTGTTCAAGGAATATGCGTAATGGGGAAAATGGGAAAATTTGACTGCAAAGGTCTGAAAGACTTTCAGCAGCAGTTGGAAAAATTACAGAATCCTGATGACTTTGTGGAATCGTGTGCAAAGGAACTTGCTGCCCGGTTGCTTCGGTTGGTTGTTAAGCGTACACCAGTCGGACAGTACCCGGCAAGTTCAGGTAAAAAAGGCGGTACATTAAGGCGTGGTTGGACTGGTCAGAAAAACGGTTCAGCAAAGGGATATGCTGACAGCCTTACGGTGAATCATTTTGGTGACACTTATGTCATTGAGATTGTGAACCCGGTTGAATATGCATCTTATGTTGAATACGGACACAGGACAGCCAATCATTCAGGTTGGGTCAAGGGTCAGTTTATGATGACCATATCTGAACAGGAATTACAGAGGATTACCCCAAAGGTACTTGAAAACAAAATCAAGAAATATTTAGGGGGACTTGGAAAATGATAAATTCAATAATTGAAGCAATCAGCGTTTCCCTGAATGGAGAATTTGGGGATGACTATGAAATTCACATGGAAGAAATCAAGCAAGGTTTGAAAGAGCCTTGCTTTTTTATTGCTTGCCTGAATCCTACCAACAACCTATTCATGGGTAAACGGTATGAAAGAACCAATCAGTTCTGCATCCAATACTTCCCAAAGTCTGATGAAAAGCAGCGGGAATGTAACGGTGTGGCTGAAAGAATGTATGACTGTTTGGAGTATGTCACAACAGAGGGTGATACAAAACCAATCCGGGGTTCAGGAATGAATCATCAGGTGGTTGACGGTGTTTTGAATTTCTTTGTCAATTATGACTTCTTTACGGTCAAGACAGAGGACAACACCCCTATGGAAACCATGACGGCAAGCACAGGCGTAAAGGAAGGTGGTTGAAGATGGCTGCAAGAAAGACAGCAACAACGGAAACAGTTGCAAAGTCTGAACAGACTGAACCAGTGTTCAGTAAGGAACAGATTCTTGCATCTGACCGCTATGCAAACAGAAGGGACTTGGTGGATGCCCTTCTTGATACAGATAAAAGTTACACCTTAAAAACTGTTGACAATTTGATTGATAAATACATGAAAGGACAGGTGAAATAGTATGGCTTTAGGTGGTGGTACATTTACCGCACAGAACAAAGAACTGCCCGGTGCTTATATCAACTTTGTATCGGCTGCATCTGCATCCGCTGCATTGTCTGACAGAGGTATTGCAACAATGCCCCTTGAACTTGACTGGGGTATTGAAGGGAAAGTTTTTGAAGTGACCAATGAAGATTTTCAGAAGAACAGCCTGAAACTTTTTGGTTATGCCTTTGACAGTCCTAAGATGCTTGGTCTTAATGATCTGTTCATGAGTGCAAAGACCTTATACGCATACCGCCTGAATGGTGGTGGTGAAAAGGCAGCGAACACATACGCAACCGCAAAGTATTGTGGTGTTCGTGGCAACGATTTGAAGATCGTGATTCAGAAAAATGCAGATGATGCAAGCAATTATGATGTTACAACCTACTTTGGTACGGTTAAGGTTGATACACAGACAGTTGCAAAGGCTGCTGATCTTGTGGCAAACGATTATGTAACATTCAAGGCTGCTGACCTTGCTGTCACAGCCGGAACACCTTTGACTGGTGGAACAAACGGAACAGTGGACGGCAATGCACATCAGGCTTACTTGGATAAGATTGAATCATACACCTACAACACAATGGGTGTTGTGGTTACTGATGATATTACCAAGAAGTTATATGTGGCGTTCAATAAGCGTTTGCGTGATGAACTTGGTATCAAGTTCCAGTTGGTTGTTTACAACCTTGCTGCTGATTATATGGGTGTTATCAGTGTGAAGAACAAGGTAACAGATGCCGGATGGTCAGAAGCTGCACTTGTGTACTGGGTAACTGGTGCAGAATGTGGTTGTGCAGTAAATAAGTCTTGTCAGAACAAGAAATATGACGGTAATTTCACCGTTGATGCCGACTATTTACAGAATGAGTTGAAAGCAGCAATCAAGGCAGGTGAGTTCACTTTCCATAAGGTGGATGGTGTTGTTCGTGTGCTTGAAGATATTAACTCAATGGTGACCACTTCGGACACTTGCGGGAATGTGTTCAAGGACAATCAGACCATCCGTGTCATTGACCAGTTGGGTAATGATGATGCAGTCCTTTTCAATACTAAATATCTTGGTGTTGTTCCGAACACGCTATCAGGCAGAATTTCCCTTTGGTCTGACATTGTTAAGATCAGACAGCAGTTACAGGACTTAGGTGCTATTGAAGGGTTCACTGATTCTGATGTTACAGTTGTACAGGGCGATTCCAAAAAGGCAGTTGTGATTACATCTGCAATCACCGTTGTGAACGTTATGGGTAAACTTTATGAAACGGTTACGGTTGCGTAAGGAAGGGGTGAAATAAATGTCAAATGTAACAATGAAAGCAAGGGACACTATTGCAGCGAAACTTGCTGAATGTTTTATCACTATCGGAAGCAGAAGATACAACTTCATGCAGATGATTGATATGGAAGCAAAGGTTGAGAAAACCAAGACAACTGTACCCCGCCTTGGTGCAATCATGGCGGGTCACAAGTCATGCGGTATGGAAGGTACTTTTTCGGGCACTGCACATTATAATCAATCAGTGCTTAGACAGGCACTTCTTGATTATAAGAACACAGGTCAGGATGTGTACTTTGAAATGCAGATTACCAATGATGACCCGACAAGTGAAGCGGGCAGACAGACAATCATCTTCTATGATTGTAATACTGACGGCGGTGTTCTTGCAAAATTTGATGCTGACGGTGAATACCTTGATGAAGAGATTGAAGGAACATTTGAGGACTTCTCAATGCCTGAATCTTTTGCAAACCTCACGGGTTTTCTTACTAACTAAGTAACAGAACCCCTTGTGTGGCTTTTATATAAGGTCATATAAGGGGTTTTTTCTATTCTTTGATAAACAGAAGGGAGAACAACAAAATGTCAAAATTTAGTGCATTTATGAAAGCGAATAAAAACGTAAAGGAAAATGAAGAGTTTGCACCTACTGCTTCACTTCTTGGTTCAGACGGAACACCTGTTAGATGGGAGTTCAGACATATCAGTTCCAAGGAGAATGACAAACTTCGTGATGAAAACACCATTGAAGTTCAGGTGACAGGCAAGCCGAACTTATTCAGACCAAAACTGATTACTTCAAAGTACCTTATGGCAATGATCGTGAAGTCAACGGTGTTTCCTGACCTTTACGATAAAGAGTTACAGGACAGTTACGGTGTGATGACCCCGGAAGATTTAGTCTATGCAATGGTTGATGATGCCGGGGAAATGCAGGACTTCCAGTTATGGATGCAGAAGTTTCAGGGATTTACCAAGTCACTTGATGAAAAGGTTGATGAAGCAAAAAACTAATTGAAGAAGGGGATGGTGAAGCAAATTATGCTTACTATGCCCTTCTAAAACTTCACATTCTTCCATCAGTGTTCTTGGCTATGGATGAACAGGAAAAAGCCTTTGTGATTGCTTCAATCAAGTTGAAAGCAGAGCATGACAAGAAGGAAAAGAAAAAGGCAGAAGCAAGGGCAAAGAAAAAACACTAAGAAAGGACGGTGAAACAGGTGTCATCTATTCAGACAGGTATTGAACTTAATGACCAATTCAGCGGAGTGTTGAACAATATCATCAGTTCAGTGAACCTTGCCGTGTCTGCAATGTATGATATGCAGCAGTCAATGAACGCTGACATTGATACAAGCAGTATTGAAGGGGCAAGGGATGAAATCAATCAGGCAACTGCTGCCATTGAAGCAATGAATCAGGCAGCAAGCCGACAGACCGCACCTGATATTGCACCGCCTGTTGTGGATGGTGGAAATCAAGAACCGATTTCTGTACCTGTTGACCCGGTACTTCCTGACCCTTTGGTTGAAAATCCTGAACCAATCAGACCTGAAATTCAGCCAAACGCACCGCCTGACACTGAACCCGTAGAAATCCCGGTCACATGGAACACTGACGGGGTGGATGTGTTCACAGGAACAGGTGTTGAACGATTTCAGCAAGAAGTTCAGAGTGCAAACGATATGTTGAACACACTGAACACCACGCAGGCAAGGATTTCACAGACCGCACAGGGAATGGATATACTGCCGGATGCAGCAGTTCAGGATATGAACACCATGCAACAGCGGTTATCTGCAATTCAACAGCGGATTCAGCAGATTGAGAACAACCCGGTAAATGTTGGGGCAGACAATGCAAATGCAGAACTGGAACAGTTGCGTATGCAGTTGAATCAGGCTATTCAGGAACAAAATTCACTGAATCAGGCAATGCAGAACATGGATGTTTCTGCTGCCAATGATGCCTATTTGCATTTGTCACAGACTGTTGGCAACACAGAAAGGTACATCCGCGACAATGTGGATGAACAGGGGCGTTTCAATCAGGAGATTTCAAGTGGTACACAACAGGCAAATGAACTGACCAACACCATCAAAAGGGCAGTTGCAGCTTATATCAGTATTCAGTCAGTTGGGAAAGCACTGAACATTTCAGACGAACTTGTTCAGACAACATCCCGTTTGAACATGATGAATGACGGGGTTCAGACAACCGCTGAACTTGTCAACATGGTATATGCAGCAGCACAGGATGCAAGGGGTTCATTCAGTCAGATGGCTGATGTTGTTGCCCGTTTCGGTAACAACGCAAAGGATGCGTTCAGCAGTTCAGAAGAAGTTGTTGCTTTTGCTGATCTGATTCAAAAACAGATGACGATTGCCGGGGCAAGTACCCAAGAAGCAGCAAACGCAGAATTGCAGTTATCACAGGCACTTGGTTCAGGTGTCCTTCGTGGTGATGAATTGAACAGTATCTTTGAACAAGCACCTAACCTGATTCAGAACATTGCGGACTATCTTGATGTTCCAATCGGTAAGATCAGAGAAATGGCAGCGGATGGGGAACTTTCCGCTGATGTAGTCAAGGCAGCAATCTTTTCTGCTGCTGATGACATTAACAGCAAATTCAATGAAATGCCTATGACTTGGGGGCAGATATGGCAGTCAATGCAGAACACCGCACTGATTGCATTTCAGCCTGTTCTTCAAAGACTGAACGATTTAGCCAATAGTGAAGCATTTCAGACTTTCATTCAGGGTGCTATTGAAGCAATGGCAACCCTTGCGAATATCCTTCTGAATGTGTTTGATTTGGCGGTGTCAATCGGTACTTTCATAGGTGATAACTGGTCAATCATTGCACCTATCGTATATGGCATTGTGGCAGCACTCACAGCATACATTGCTATTTCTGCAATCGTGGCAGCAATTAACGGTATCATGGCAATGGCAGAAGGTGTCAAGGCTGCTGCTCAAATGATGGCAACAGGTGCGACATTTGCAGAAACCGCAGCACAGCAAGGTCTTAACGCTGCATTGATGGCTTGTCCTTTAACTTGGATTATCATGCTGATTCTTGCGTTGATCGTGGTTATTTTTGCCGTATGTAATGCGATTGCAAAAATGACAGGTATTGCAAATTCAGGGTTCGGTGTGATTACTGGTGGTGTGAACGTGGTGATTCAGTTCTTCAAGAACTTGGGTCTAACCGTGGCAAACATTGCCTTGGGTATTGGAAACGCCATTGCAGCACTTGCATCCAATATGATGACGGCATTTCACAATGCTATCTGCAACGTACAGTCATGGTTTTACAATCTGTTATCAACCGCCTGTTCAGTAATTGAAAATATAGCAGCAGCCTTGAACAAGTTGCCGTTTGTAAGTTTTGATTATTCAGGTATCAGTTCAGCGGCAGATGACTATGCAGCCAAGGCAAGTGAAGCAGCCGGAAACAAGGGACAATACACATCTGTTTCAGATGCTTTCAATGATGGAATGTCAACTTTCAGTACATTTCAAGACGGTTGGGCATCAGATGCTTTCAATGCGGGTGCGGCTTGGGGTGACGGTGTTGCTGACAAGGTTTCAAACTTTAGTTTATCTGATGTATTCGGTAAGACTGATATTCCTAATGTCAGTGACTACACATCAGGTTTTAATGATGCAATAGCAAATTCCGGTATTGGTGACGGTGTTGGAAGTATTGACGATAACACAGGTAAAATCAAGGATTCTTTAGATGTTACAGAAGAAGATTTGAAATACTTGCGTGATATTGCAGAACAGGAAGCCATTAACAGGTTCACAACTGCAGAAGTAACCATCAATCAAACCAACAATAATAATGTTTCATCAGATACAGACATTGACGGTTTTATCAGTGCATTAGATGATGCAATGGGTGAAGCAATAGATGAAGTGACAAATGGGGGTACAGAATAATGGCAAAAAGCGGATATGATATGTATTTTGACAAATGCCTGTTTCCTGTCACTCCTGAAAAAATAAGCATAAAAATCAATGGTAATAACAAAACGGTCAATCTGATAAATGAAGGTGAGATCAATATCCTGAAAAAAGCCGGGTTGACCGACATTGAGTTTGAAGCAGAAATTCCGCAAGTGAAACATCCTTATGCAGTATATAAGAATGGTTTCAAAGATGCGGGTTATTTTATGGATATTTTTGAAGGGTTAAAAACGGGCAAGAAACCATTCCAGTTCATTGTGTGCAGACAGACCCCCGTGGGGAAAAAACTGCTGAACACCAACATGAAGGTTTCCTTGGAAGATTACAAAATCACAGAGGAAGCCAAGAATGGGTTTGATTTCAAAGTTAAGTTCAGTCTAAAACAGTACAGGGAATATGGAGCAAAGACGGTCAATATCAAGGTTGCTGCATCTAAGCCAAAGGCAAGTACGCAAAAGAAGCGTGAGACAAAAAATTCACCTGTTCCGATAAAAGCAAGAACTTATACGGTTGTAAAGGGTGATTGTTTATGGAATATCGCAAAGAGATTTTACGGCAGCGGTTCAAAATACACTATTGTTTACAATGCAAACAAGGGTGTCATTGGTGGCAACCCTAACTTAATTTATGCGGGACAGGTCTTGACCATTCCGTAAGCATAAGAAAGGGGGGATGTTCAATGTATGTTGAACTTTTGATTGGTAATGAATCGGGAACAAAGGTATATCAACCCGCTGTTCAGGAAGGTATTGAATGGTCAACGGAACGAAAAAACACACCCGGAAAACTGGTTTTCAAAGTTCTGAAGGATGACATTCTCGATTTTTCAGAAGGAAGTCCTGTAAGGATGAAGGTGGACGGTGACAACATATTCTTTGGTTTTGTATTCAAGCAACAGAGAAGTAAAGACAAAATCATTACTGTTACTGCCTATGACCAGTTGCGATATTTGAAAAATAAAGACACCAAAGTGTATGAAGGGAAAACTGCTTCACAGTTTACAAAAATGATAGCAGATGACTATGCACTGAATGTTGGTACATTGGACAATACCGGGTATGTTATCGAATCAAGAGTTGAAGAAAACAGTGAATTGTTTGAAATGATAACAAATGCCCTTGACCTTACACTGACCAATACCGGGAAAATGTATGTTTTGTATGATGACTTTGGAAAACTGACCCTGAAAAACCTGTCATCTATGTATGTAGGTACACCGGGTGCGTACTTAATGATTGATGAAGAAACAGGACAAGATTTTGAATATATATCATCAATCGACAGTGATACTTACAATAAAATCAAACTGACCTATGACAATGAAAATACAAAAAAACGTGATGTTTATATCACACAGGATTCTTCCAATATTAACAAATGGGGTATCTTACAATACTTTGACACTTTGCAGAAAGGTGAAAATGGTCAGGCAAAGGCAGATGCCCTTTTGAAACTGTATAACAAGAAAACCCGTAACTTGAAAATCACCAATGCTTTAGGTGACAACCGTGTGCGGGCGGGGTCAATGGTTGTTATAAATCTTGACCTTGGTGATGTAAAACTAAAAAACTGGATGCTTGTTGAAAAGTGCAAGCATACCTATAAAGAAGATGAACATTGGATGGATTTGACACTTAGAGGGGGTGAATTTGTTGCCTGATGCAAAAGGAATTGTAAAGAAGGTACACCAAGCAGCAGTTGAAGCAGTAGAATCAACAAAACCCGTGAACGTGTACTTTGGTGAAGTTGTAAGTACTTCACCACTTAGAATCAATGTTGAACAGAAAATGGTGTTGGGTGAAAAGCAGTTGATTCTTACAAGGAATGTAACGGATTTCAAAACAAAAATCACAGCGGGTAATATTAAAAATTATTACTATACGGGTGATGTAAATTCAGGAACTGCACCTGTTTCACCGTCACACGTTCATGCAGTAGGAACGATTGATGTCACCGTACACAATGGCTTGGCTGTCGGTGATGGTGTAATTCTGATAAGACAACAGGGAGGTCAACGCTTCATTGTTGTGGATAGGATAGGCAAATGATTCCTTCAACCGTTGGTTTTCTTGACCAAGATTTTGAAATTGAAACACAGCCAAGCCTAACTTACAAAATGGATTTAGACGGTGATTCAGTCCGTGGACTTGTGGACGAACAGGAAGCAATGAAACAGATGATATTCAGAACACTGCAAACAGAACGGTATCAGTACATCATATACCCTTGGTATTACGGTATTGAAACCCTTGACCTGTATGGTGAACCTGTTACTTGGGTGTGTCCTGAATTAGAACGCAGAATCAGTGAAGCGTTAGCCGTTGATGAAAGAATAACAGGTGTGACAGACTTTGAATTTGACCTTGAAGTCAAGGGAGTTGTTCACGCCTATTTTACTGTAAAGACAATTTACGGTGACATAAAAGCAGACAAGGGGGTGAATATTTAGAATGTATGAAGATCAGACTTATGAAATCATCCTTGAACGGATGCTGAACCGGGTATCTGATAAACTGGATAAAAGACCTTCTTCACCAGTCTATGATCTGCATAGTGCAACCGCCATTGAATTTCAGATATTATACATTGAGTTAGAATATCTGATAAAAAATTCATACGGTGATACCGCTGCAAGGGAATTTCTGATTTTACTTGCAAAGGATAGGGGACTTTCACCTGAACCCGCAACCAAGGCAATCTTACAGGGTGAGTTCACACCAACAAACATTGATGTTACCGGGAAACGGTTTAATATTGGTGAAATCAACTATGTTGTGACCGAACAGATTACACCGGGAACATACAAGCTTCAGTGTGAAACAGAAGGTGTTATTGGCAATCAGTACCTTGGTGACATGATACCAATGGAATATATTGACGGGTTGCAGACTGCAAGCCTGACAAGCGTATTAATTCCCGGTGAAGATGAAGAAGATACAGAAGTTTTTAGACAGCGTTATTTTGACAGCTTCAATGAACAGTCATTTGGTGGAAACCGTGCAGATTATATGGCAAAGATCAAAAGTATTGAAGGTGTTGGGTCATGTAAGGTCAAACGTGTTTGGAATGGTGACATAAAACCCGCTGAAATGATACCAAGTGCAGCGGTTCAGTCTTGGTTCAAGACATTTATTCAGACAGCCGGATTGAATCAGGAAGTAAAAGACTGGTTATCAGTTGTTTACAATGCTGCATTACTGAAAAAACTGACGGTTGGCGGTACAGTTCACATTGTCATTACTGATTCAGATGATTATGGTGAAGCAAGTTCAACACTTGTTCAGAGCGTTCAGCAGACACTTGACCCGGAAGAAAACGCCGGGGAAGGTTACGGACTTGCACCAATCGGTCATGTGGTCAGTGTGGCAAGTGCATTGCCTGTCACCATTGAGATTAAGACCACAGTAACCTTTGAAGAAGGTCACAACTGGTCAAACACCAAGACCGCCATTGAAGAAGCGGTTGATGCTTACTTCTTGGAGTTAAGAAAGAACTGGTCAGAAACCACACAAACCATTGTCAGGGTGTCGCAGATTGAAAACCGTATTCTTGGGATTGACGGTGTAATTGACGTGTCCGGCACTAAACTGAACGGAACGGCAAGCAACATGACCCTGACAGAATTTGATATACCAAAGTTAGGGGGTGTTTCTGCATGATAAGAGAAGTTGACCTTGTATCATACTTACCGCCATTCATGCAGACATACAAAGAACCCGTTACAGCATTGGAAGCTGAAAACCCTGAATTTAGTATAGTTTGGACTGCAACTGACAGGTGTTTGCGTAACCGCTTCATTTCAACTGCTGATGAATATGGAATCAGCAAATTTGAAAAGATGCTGAAAATATATCCAACTGCTGATGATACCCTTGAATCAAGGCGTTCAAGGGTTCAAAGCAAGTGGTTCAATACAATTCCGTACACTTGGAAGGTCTTACTTCAAAAGTTACTTGTTTTATGCGGTGACACTGATTTTGAAGTCAAGGGTGATTTCAAGACCGGGTACACACTTTATATTGACACTGACCTTGAATTATATGGTCAGGTGGAAGAACTGGAAAACATCATAAACACAATGATTCCTGAAAATCTTGTGGTTGTATCTAAGAACAGCATCCCTTGCAACATCAAAGGTGCTGTTCTTTTTGGTGGTGGCATCTGCTTCATCAATGAATTTATCATCACAAACGATTTCCGGGAAGTGTTTGATGTGAACGGTTCATCAGTCTTTGGTGGTGGAATCGTTCAGACTGAAATGCTGAACATCACAAATGACAGTCAGGAAACAGTGAGTGTTCAGGGTACAGTGAACTTTGGTGGTAAGGTAACAGATACCGCAATGGTAACCATTTCAACAGATTTTAATGAAACAATCCGGGCAGATATGGATGCAAAGGCAGCATCCGGCGTTGTTCAGGTAGACTTCATTGAGATAAAAACAACATAGAAAGGAATGATAAGATGGCAGAGTATTCAAAACTTTACATCACAAACAATGGTCAGGCACTTATGGCAAAGATGATTGCCGGGTCAGGAAACATTGATTTTACAAAAGTATGTTCTTCCAGTACCCAGTACACTGAAAGTCAGTTACAGGCATTGACCGCACTTAGCAACATCAAGCAGACAACCCTTGTTTCCAAGGTTACCCGCACAAATGAGGTTGCAATTAAAATTGATGCAGCATATTCCAATGTAGACCTGAAAGAAGGTTACTATATGCGTACACTTGGCTTATATGCCGTTGACCCTGACAAGGGTGAAATCCTGTATGCAGTCTGCGTTGAAAAGTCAAATAACTGTTATATGCCACCATATAACGGTGTTACGGTATCGGCTGCATACTTACAGTTATATACCACAGTAGGAAACGCTGACAGCGTATCACTTGCGGTCAGTCCGGGTGCGTATGCAACGGTTGGTGACATTCAGGCACTTGAAAAAGAAATTGCTGATCTGAAAGCCTTTGTTGGTTATTCAGACGGTGACATTTATGGTGTTGAAGTTGATTTTGAAAATAAGAAGTTCACAAGACTTGCCGGAGCAGTAAACCGTTCAGCGGGTTCAGGATTTGACGGGATCAATGCCTTTGGTGGCAGAAAGCGTTGCAACCTCACCAATGACGGGCGTGTTGCTGCATATTACGGTGAAGCCGGATTTTCCACTACTGGAAAACTGACACAGGCGGTTGACCGTAACCCGGTAGGTACTGAATCACCTGATGAAAACCTGAAATTCAGTGCCGGGACAATCGTTCAGGTAATGGTTGAACAGCCAAAGTTTTATTACAAGGTTGTACCGCTTAAAACTGAAAAGAGAACCAAGGGGGCAATCACAAGAAAAATCAGGTATTATGTATCAGATACACCAAAGGCGGGATTCAAACTTCATCCGGCGTTCATTGTAAATGGTCAGGAAAATGATGTTGCATATCTTGCAGCCTTTGAAGGTTCACTTTGGGATGCATCTGCATCAGCGTACATTCTTGATGATTCACAGGTTGCTGACTTTGCTGCTGATATGTTATGCAGTATTGCCAATGCAAAACCGCTTTCAGGACTTACACAGAACGCAACCCGTGCCAATATCAGAAAACTTGCTGAAAAACGTGGTACTGGTTGGGAACAGGGTGTTGTTCAGACGGCATCTGCTTCACAGATGCTCATGCTGATTGAATATGCAACCTTCAATATGCAGTCTGTCATTGGTAACGGTGCAGTTTCAAAGACTGATGACGGTAAAACATCCATGACAGAAAATACAGGTGCAACGATCACCCTTGGTAATACATCAGGTTCAGTTGTCAACGCTAACGGCATTCAGATTGTGTCATACCGTGGTGAGGAAAACTTTTGGGGCAACATTTGGTGGTGGATTGATGGAATCAATCACTATGCAAATGCAACCACAGGTGAATGTGATACCTATGTTGCAGATCATGGTTTTACTGATGACAGTAAGGCAGCACCTTATGAAGATACAGGAATGTGTGCAAAGTATGGAAACGGTTATATTTCCGCTTTCTGTTATTCAGAAGATTTTGATTGGTTGTTCTTACCGGGTGAGTTCAACGGAAACACCGCCCTTCCTGTTGGTGATTATTGTTGGAATCAGAACGGTACTGGTTGGTGTGTCGCTGCATTGGGTGCTGCTTGGATTGATGGCTTGAGTGCCGGTGCTTTCTATTGGCGTCTGTCTGATGCTTCTTCTAGTCGTGATCGGTATGTCGGCGGTCGGTTGGTGTATCGAAAAAAGGTAGCAGCATAACAGATAACCAGTAATTCACATAATTTTAGGTAATCAGGATGCTAAAGATGACGATTTTCAAGCAGAAAGACGATAAAAAGACAAAAAACCAATGTCGCTAAATTAGGTGCTAATTGGAATAATGGCTTGAATACCAGTGCTTTCTATTGGAATCTGAATAATGCTTCTTCTAATCGTAATCGGAATATCAGCAGTCAGTTAGTAAATGCACAAATATCACTTGAAACACCCCGTCAGAAATGGCGGGGTGTTCTTATAAATCAATGTACTGAAAACTGATTACCGTGCCACTTGGCAAAACATCAAAATACATGGGCTGTATTAGTAGACCGTCACCTGACGGGTTGAAAGTTCGGTTCAGTGCATACAGAAGGGAACAGACAAGCGTGAAAAGGTATGGCAATCTTTATGAAAAAATCTGTTCAATGGATAACCTGTATCTTGCGTTTCAACACGCAAAGAAAGGCAAAGGATGGTACAAGGAAGTTCAGCAGATTGAGAAAAGACCATACTACTATTTGGCGGGTCTGCAATGGATGCTTCAAAACCATTTATACAAAACTTCGGAATATGCCACTTTTACGAAAAAGGACGGCAAGAAGGAACGGGAAATATACAAACTTCCATTCTTCCCTGACAGAATTGCACAATGGGCGGTTTTACAGGTGATTGAACCGCAGTTATTAGCGTATTTCACTGATGATACATACAGTGCAATACCAAACAAGGGTATTCATGCAGCATACAAGAAGTTACGGTTTGCGGTTGATACCGTGCCGGAAGAAATGATCTATTGCTTGAAAATAGACTGCAAGAAATTTTACCCTTCCATTGACCACGAAACACTAAAACAGAAGTTCAGACGGAAGTACAAAGACCCTGAACTGCTTGAACTGATTGATGAAGTAATTGATTCAATCAGCACTTGTCCGGCAACGGATGAAAACATTGAATTTTATCGGTCTTGTGGTAATGAAATCAAGATAGTGAAGATAAACGGCAAGGACTTCATTGAAGGTGTCGGTATTCCAATAGGGAATTACTTTTCACAGTATGACGGCAATTTCTTCCTAACAGGTTTTGACCACTGGATAAAAGAAGTTAAGCGGGTAAAGCACTATTACCGTTATATGGATGATATTTGTATTTTTGCAAGAACCAAAGAAGAACTGCATCAGTTACTTGCAGAAATCAATGAATACTTCATACAGAATTTGAAATTAAGAATAAAAGGGAACTATCAGATATTCCCTTCATTCATCCGGGGTATTGATTTTGTTGGGTACAGGATATTTTTGAACAGTACCCTGTTGAGAAAATCCACCTGTCAGGAAATGAAGCGGAAGATGACCAACATCAGGAAGAAAGTTGAAAACGGTCAGGAAATAAACTATTCAGAATGGTGTTCAATCAATTCCTATAAGGGTTGGTTGAAACATTGTGACAGTTCCCATTTATCAGATAAATATATTGTGCCTATTCAGCAATACGCTGATGATTATTATACAAACCATATCAAGGCAAAGAAAAAGAAGAAAGGTGGTAAAAAGCATGAAAGAGTACGGAAAAGTACGCAGTACAAAGCAGCCTGAACAGAAAGTCATTGATGACTATTCAGTTTGGGTTGCTGCAAACATCACCCCGGTCACAGAAGCCGGGACAGATGAACAGCCGGGGTTCACTGGTTATGAATATGACCTGACCCAGTACACCAAGGATGAATACATCAAAATGATTGATGACAGGAACACATCCTTGGAAGATCAGATGACACAGGCACAGGAAGCCATGTGTGAAATCTATGAAATGATGGCATAAGGAAGGGGTGAGAATATGGCAAATATTTATGCAGCACTTATCATTAAGGGTAAGAAGTCAATCAATGATGTTCCTGACAAGATCATGGATGAAGTCAAACAGGTGCTTATTGATGAAGGACACCCGGAACTGGCAGAAGGTGGTAACTGATGTTGTTTCAGTTCATCATAAAAATTTTATTTAGAAAGGATGTGGAATCTATGGCAGTGATCTATGCAACCCTTATCATTAAGGGCAAGAAAACCTTTGCTGATGTACCTGAGAAAATCAAGGACAAAGTGAAGGAAGTTCTGATTGACCTTGATTGCCCTGAATTAGCAGAGTAATCAACAGACAAGGAAATTATCACAGGAACAAAAACAACCGCTATATGACCCTTATATGAGGTCACAAGCGGTTGTTTTTATGTTCAGAAAGGACAGAGAAAATGAAACAAACTATTTGCAGTGTATTAGGTGTGATTGGTTCAGCAATCGCATCTTTTTTTGGTGGTTGGGATGCGGGACTTGCAACCCTTCTGATCTTCATGGGTCTTGATTACATTTCAGGATTGATTGTTGCGGGGGTATTCAAGAACAGTCCCAAGACAGACACAGGTTCACTTGAAAGCAAGGCGGGGTGGAAAGGTCTTTGCAGAAAGTGTATGACCCTGATCTTTGTACTGGTTGCGTATCGCCTTGATCTTGTCATTGGCACAAATTACATCAGGGATGCAGTAATTATTGCGTTCATTGCCAATGAAACAATTTCCCTTGTGGAAAATGCGGGTCTTATGGGGTTACCACTCCCGGCAGTCATCACCAAGGCTATTGATATTTTACAGAAAAAGACAGAAAGTGAGGGTGAATAATTATGGGTTTAGTAGTAGGTTCAGCAAGAATTGATGAAAACGGCAAGATTTCCGGCGGTGCGTTGGGTGACAACAACGGTAGGGAAGTAAGTACACAGCCGTATTATTTGCACAGCAAGGGTTGGTATGTTTTAAGACCAAAGACTATTGCACTTGCAAATGGTCTTGCATCTGCAATGTCAGATGCGTGTGCAAATAACCATATCGGTTACGATCAGTCTAACCGTTATGGTGTCATTAAGATGGTCAGAAAATACGGCAGCATGAAAGCAATCAAAGAAAAGACAGAAGCAGACTGTTCTTCCTTGGTTCGTGGTTGTTGTATTCAGAACGGTTTTGACCCCGGTGATTTTGCAACATCAGGTGAAGCAGCCAAACTTGAAGCAACTGGAAAATTTGAAAAAAGGCAGTCTGTCAGTGCCAATACTGTTTTATATAATGGTGATGTACTGGTTACAAAAACATCAGGTCACACTGTTATTGTGGTAAGTGGAAACAGTAGATCAGCAAGCAACGGTCAGAGTGCTGCACCAGTTACTTCAAAAACCGCAAAGTCATCTGCACAGAAAAAGTCATCTGCCGTTGCCGGAACATATAAGACAAGCACTGATTGTCATATGCGTAACGGTGCGGGAAAACAGAACGCATCAATGGTTGTGTTAGAACAGGGGACAGAAGTGAGGTGCTATGGTTACTATTCTGAATATCAGGGTGTAAAATGGCTTTATGTTCAGGTAACATACAAGGGTGTGAAATACACTGGTTTTGTTTCTGAACGTGTCCTGAATAAGCAGTAACGGGGTGTCATATTAGTAAAATTTATGCTATAATGGTGGCAATGCCACCATTTTGCCACCGCCCCACAAGATACGCAGAGAACAGAAAAGATTTCTAATTCTGAACTTTTTGAAAAAGTCTGATTTTACAATGATTAAAAGAACTTTAGAGATATGCGGAGAGATAGAAAAAATGGTGTTTCAACAGACGGTGCATGTGGAGACGGTTGTCAAATTATCCCTCAAAAAAGATACACCTAAGATTGAGGTTACAATGGAGCCTGAGGAAGAGAGTAATTATACCCCACAAGAAAAGGCTACTTATTCAAAGATTAAGGAATATGTGAAGGACAAGTATGGTGTGAATGTGCACACTTCTTATATTGCACAGGTGAAGCGGATGTGTGGTCTGGATATGGGCGAGAATTATAATAAGTCCAAGAAAGAGAATCCAGAAGTGAAGCAATGTCCGCAGGAAAAGGTGGAGTATATTAAGGATGCGTTGAGGCATTTTAAATTGATTTGAAAGGATGAAAAGACATTCTAGGTAAATGGATAAAATGATAGATAAGATTTTTGAAACAGTAAAGAAATCATTAAATGGAGATAAGCCGTTCTTAAGGAAATTAAGAATACTTAGATACATAGTGTGCATAATAATATTGTTTATTGTATTTTGCAGTTCATATTGGAATGTATTGGAATATATAGATTTGCCATGTGCTCCATTATTGGCTGAAAAATATAGAATGTTATTGCATATAATTGGAATAGTTGGTTTTGTAATCTGGATAGTGTACAATTTGTTATTTCAAAATCTGTATAAAATTTATGATGAGAAATATCATATGAAATTATTATATATAGACATTTTACTTGATTTCCTTTTTACCGTAATTTTTTTACTATATGCAATAAATTTAGGGATAGAGTATGCAAATGGATTAGAGACACGAATAAAAGTACAAGCTTTTATTGCTACTGCATATTTAATCTATGGAGCATTGAGTACATCATATACGTTGCATCGAATTAGATATGAGCGTAATCAGCCTGTTAAATATACCGGATATTGTGACAACGAAGGAAAGGCTATACCGGTTGAAGCAAGAGTTTTTTATAAAGGTAAAGGATACAAAATTGTTGAGTTTCAAGAAATATATAGACTGTTACCATTTGATGAGAAGATAATAACTTCTGGATTGATGAAACTTGAAGATGCTGCGAGTGATGGAGAAGGGAAATTGTTTATATACAAATAAATTGTTTAAAGGAAGGTTGAAATATACCTTCTTTTTTTATACCGTGTGTCCAGCGAAGCTGGACCACACTTGCCGGTGAAAGTCCGGTCACGGTAATCGCCAGTGAGCCGTGTAGCTAAACTCGGTGCGTTGTAGTAATACAGGGTGCTAAGCGAGTGGATAAAGTAACCTTGAAAAAGGTGCGAGCAATCATGCAGACCGTAACATAAAGTGAATTCTGCCGTATCGTTAAAAAGGTCTCGAAAGAGAAAAAAGGGAAGTTGAGCCTTGGTAAAATAGGCGAAAACCATGGAACGTGTGGAGAAACTGGAAAACAGCACGGAAGAATCCCTCGGTATAGAGGAAACGGTATGTATGAAAAGTGTAGTTCGGAACTGGAGAGACCCTACCCATCACCGAAAGGTAAAGAGAAAGCGTATAAGCTTGGCGAAATCGTATTTCTGATGGAAGGGAGTCGGAGGGGAACATAGTACCGATAATGATTGTGCAAGAAAACGCAGTTTATGGGAAGGTTCCCTACTTCATTCATGTTTGTAGA
>ERZ773194.1076-NODE-1076-length-31964-cov-16.278103_pt1 | contig 31964 bp, 48 predicted proteins | sample MGYA00511240_ERZ773194 | MGnify/ENA primary metagenome ERZ773194 (study PRJEB29015, sample SAMEA2737774) | human gut metagenome | biome: human gut; feature: human-associated habitat; material: faeces | place: China | collected 2012 ... | reverse complement strand
TTGAGCTGCACGATCGACGACCTGTACAAAGCGCCGGCCTGACCGGCAGAAAGGAGCAAAAACATGTCTGTTACCGTTGACTTTGTCTTTAGCTTGGCGTTACAGGCACAAAACGAATACATCCTTAATTTGCGCAAGGTATTACTCAGCGTGCCCGACAGGCCGCCGGAGATGGACGAAACGCTCCGCAAAGTGCTTGCTACGGCGGAGCTAGAAGCACTGCGCATTGAGGAGCTGCGCAACAAACTCGATACCAGTATCTTAGCAATGGAGGCGTAAAAACACCATGCAGCACAACTACCACAATATCAGCCAAACCGGCAGGCGCATTGCCGGCATGACGCAGGAGCGCTGGGCGGAGGCGCTGGACATCTCCGTCGAGAGCGTGCGCCTGTACGAGTCCGGGCGCGGGATGCCGTCTGACGACGTCGTGACGCGGATGGTCGAGGTGTCCGGCGCGCCGGTGCTCGGCTACTGGCATCTGCTCAACAAGAGCCGCGTCGCGGCCGACCTGCTGCCGCAGGTGGACACCATCGCGCTGCCGCAGGCCGTGATCCAGCTGCTGCGCCGGATCCGCGACTTTGACAGCTCGCACCGCATCGACCGCCTCGTTGACATTGCCGAGGATGGCCGCATCGACCAGGACGAGCGACCGGACTTCGAGCGGATCACACGCGAGCTCGACGGGATCGTGCAGGCGGCGATGCAGCTTAAGTACGCAAAAGGAGGGGACGAGGATGGCCATGCTGACGACTAAGGACGTGTGCGATCAGCTGTCGATCTCGCGGTCGTCCGTCGGGCGGCTTGTGACGGACGGCGAGCTGCCGTGCTACAAGCTGGGCAAGTCGCTGCGCTACTACCAGTCGGACGTAGACGCCTACGTCGAGCGCTGCCGCATCGCAGCGGCACCGGCAGCCGTCTGCGCACCGCAGCCGCGCCAGAAGCCGCAGCCGGAAAAGCGCAAGCGCGGCCGGCCGATCAAAAACGCGGTGCCGGAGTACTACCCCGGCATGAGGGTGGTGTGAGTATGATGATGGGGCAAAAAAAGAGCCGTGCCCGCGGCGACGGGCACGACTCCAGGTGCAAAAGTGTAGCAGCTACTACGCTTTTATCTTACTGCAAAAGCTTTGATTTGGCAAGGGGGGATTTTTGATGGCCGTCATGCGCGTGGAGAAAACAGGCAATTACACAGTCATGAGCAATCGCCATTTGGACGATCCCCGCCTGAGCCTCAAGGCGATCGGCCTGCTGAGCAAGATCCTGCGGCTGCCTGACGACTGGGATTATACGCTCGAGGGCCTCGCTCGGATCTGCAAGGAGGGCAAGGACGCCATCCGGTCCGCGATCGTGGAGCTGGAGCAGGCGGGCTACATTGAGCGCCGCCAGACGCACGCGGCGGACGGATCTTTTGCGGGCAACGAGTACATCGTGCACGAGGCGCCGCTGGGCGCTGATGCGACACCGTCGTCGGATAATCCCACAACGGTGTCACCGTCGTCGGGAAACCCGTCGACGGATAACCCGTCAACGGGAAATCCAACGCAACCAAATACTAAAGATACCAAGTACTTAGATACTAATACCCCCCTTACCCCCCAGAGGGGGCGTCGAGCGCCGAAAAAAGAGCAAGGGCGAGAACCGACGTGGAAGCCGGAACGCTTCGCGGCGTTTTGGAAGTACTACCCACGGGGCGAAAAGCCAAGGGCTGCCGCGGCCGCGTGGGACAAGCTCAAGCCGGACGATGCGCTGATCGATGACATCGCCAGAGCGCTCAAGCGCCAGATGGCCAGCGAGGAGTGGCAGCGGGGTGTGGGCATCCCGTATGCGGCTACATACCTAAACCAGCGGCGCTGGGAGGACGAGCCACACGCGCCGGCAGAGCAACCGGCGGAGGGAGGAGGCCTGCCGCTATGGACGTAAAGCAGACACTGATCGATGCGCAGGCGGCCGTGATCGGCAGCGTGCTGATCTCGCCGGAGATCGTCGGCGACGTGATGCTGCGCGTCTCAGCGGAGGACTTTTTGACGCCGGAGTACCGGCACGTGTACGATGCCATCCGCGCACAGTGGTCCGCGTGTCAGACGGTCGACGTGGTCACGGTGCTGCACCGCCTGGGCGATGCATATCGGCAGATGCTGGTGCAGATCATGGACGACACACCGACGGCGGCGCACTGGGAGGCATATGCCGACGTGATGCGCGATCAGGCAAGGCTTGCGCGCATCAAGGATGCGGCGTCCAAGATGCTCGACGCGGTGACGCTGGACGAGGCGCGCGCGGCCGTCGAGACGGCGAGCGAGTGCCTGTGCGACAGCAAGACGCTGCGCGTCGTCAGCTGGCATCAGGGACTGTGCGAGTTTTACCAGCGCCACGCCGATGGGCATCAGCCGGACTATCTCCGCTGGGGCATCCGGCAGCTGGACGAGAGGCTCTACGCCGAGCGCGGCGACCTGATCATCCTCGGCGGCCTGCCGAGCAGCGGCAAGACGCTGCTGGCGACGCAGTTTGCGATGCACATGGCGCGCAGCGGTCTGCGCGTCGGGATTTTTAGCCTTGAGACATCGGACGCCAAGCTGTACGACCGCATGGTGGCACAGGTGCAGGGCATCAACTTCGGGCGCATCAAGCGCAATCAGATGATCGCCGAGGACTATGCCTCCGCGACGACCGCGATCCGGACGGCGGAGCACATCAACCTTGATGTCATCCGCGCTGGCGGTTTCGGCGTCGCCGATGTGCAGGCGGTCGCCATGGCGCGGCGGTACGACGTGATCGTCATCGACTACGTACAGCTGCTGCAGGCCAAGGGCAACACCCGCGTCGAGCAGGTGACCAACATCTCGCTCGCGCTGCACACGATGGCGCAGCGGACCGGCATCGCCGTGATCGCGCTGTCGCAGCTGTCGCGCCCCGAAAAAGGCACGGCACGCAGCCGCACACCGTCGATGTCGGACCTGCGCGAGTCCGGCCAGCTGGAGCAGGACGCAGACGCTATCATGATCCTCGCGGCGCAGCCCGGCGGCGACCGGGTGCTGTCGATCGTCAAAAACAAAGAGGGAGAGCGCGGCGCGATCGAGCTGGTCTTTGACGCGGCGCATCTGCGTATGCTGCCGGCGGTGTCCAAAATGGACACACGTGCCGACCACGACGACGAGGACGACTGGCCGCGGATGCAGGCATGGCCGCGCACCGCGGAGGGAGGAGGCGAACTGCCATAAAGATCGGCGACAAGCTGCCCGGCATGGTGCCGTCCTACGGCGTCAGCTGCACGGGCTTTGTGTCGGATGGGCAAGCCTTTACCGGCACAGTGGTGTACATCCATCCGCAGCGGCGGTTTTATACCGTCGAGTTTGAAATGCCCCGCGGACGCAAGTGCCGCGAGAGCTACTACTTCCCGGATCGCGCCGGTGATCCGGATGCCAACATCACGCCGCGGCGACCGCGTGAGGCGCGGATGGCGGGCGAGACAAAGCGCAGGAAGAAAGGTGCAAAAAAATGAAAGTTATCAGCATTGTAAATCTCAAGGGCGGTGTCGGCAAGACCGCTACCGCCATCAACATGGCCAGCATCCTGGCGACGGAGCACGGCAAGAGCGTGCTGCTGATCGACGCAGACCCGCAGGCCAACGCGACCCGCTTTTATGGCGGCGAAAATGCGCCGGTGAAGCTTTGCGACGTGTTTACGCATCCGGATGCGTGGGACAGCTACTGCTGGATGACGCAGGTCGACGGCGTGGACATCATCCCCGCCAGCATGGACCTGCTGCAGCTCGACGTCGCGGCGGCGACCGCGGACGCCAAGCTGATCCAAAATTTTGCGGACTTTGTCGGCGATATGCGCGACGAGTCGGACTATGACTATGTCATCATCGACTGCCCGCCGGGCTTTACGGCGGTGTCGATCGCGGGCATCTCCGTCAGCGACGACATCATCATCCCGGCCAAGGTCGACGCCTTTGCCATCTCCGGCATCGACGAGCTGACGGCGCAGATCCGCGCCGTGCAGACGGTGCGCAGCGGCATCCGGATCGCCGGTGTGTTGGTGACGATGTGGCACAACGCGCCGGTCGTGACGCAGGGCGAGCAGTACCTGCGCGCCATGGATGTGCCGGTGTTTGAGACCACGATCCGCCGCACGGACAAGATGGACGAGGCGACCTTCGCGCGCCAGCCGATCAGCACATACAGCCGCTGGTGCGCGGCCGCCCGCGACTACCGCGATTTTGTGGACGAGTACCTGGGCAAGGAGGCGGCAGACGATGAGTAATTTTAACCTCGCGGACTACATCAAGCCGCCAGAGGGCGCTGCCAAGCCGGCCGAGCGCAGGCTGCAGATGATCCCTACGCGCAAGATTTTCGCAAACGACAAAAATTTTTACGACACCTCCAAGGTCGATGACCTGATCGACAGCATCCTGATGCAGGGGCTGCTCGACCCGCTAACCGTCCGGCCGTCCGGCGACGGCGAGGGCTACATCATCATCTCCGGCCACCGGCGCCACCGCGCGCTGATGACGATCCTGGACGACCATCTCGCCGAGGACACCAAGCCGTTTGAGACGACGCCGTGCTTTGTGCGCGACCCGGGCGACGACCTGATGGAGGAGCTGATGCTGATCCAGGCCAACAGCGCGACGCGCGTGCTGACCTCGGCGGAGACCTCCAAGCAGGTCGACCGTGTGCGCGATTTGCTGTACGGCCTCAAGTCCCATGGCTACGAGTTCCCGGGCCGGATGCGCGACTACGTCGCCAGCGCGTGCAATATTTCGGCGTCCAAGATCGCACGGCTGGACACGATCAAGACCAAGCTGATCCCGCAGATTAAGCAGTACTATGACGACGGCCGCATGCCCGAGAGCGTGGCCTACGAGATCGCCAAGTGCTCCGCGGACGACCAGCAACTGATCGCCAAGGTCAAGGGCAACGGCCAGGACGGTCTGGTCGCCATGCGCTGCGGCGAGGCCGAGCGCATCCTGAGCGACCGCGACAGTCTCGCCGCCCGCAAGTGCAAGTATGCATGCGGCGTCCCGTGCGGCAACATGGTCAAATCGCTGCAAAAGACGACCGGCAACTACATGCGCAGCTGCGAGCACACCTGCTGCATGGAGTGCTACGACATCGCTACGTGCGACAAGTACTGCAAGGTCGCCAAGGACAGGCACCTGCAGCTCCGCGAGGATAAGGCCGAGGCCGAGCAGCGCGCGAACGACGAGGCTGCCAAGCGCCGCGGGGAGCGCGAGAGCAAGTGCCGCATCTACTGGGGCAGACTGACGCACGCGCTCGCCGCATACGGAGAGCAGGAGGCGGTCGCCGAGGCGCTGCACACCACTGTGGCTGGGCTTGCGAGTGGCGGCACGTATTGGGCGCCTTACAGGAGTGTGGCTGTCGAGTCGCTCGACGCGCTGGTCGCGGCCGCCGACATCCTCGGCGTGACCACGGACTATCTGCTCTGCCGGACGGACAACCCGCACTTTACGGCGCTGCCGCAGCGCGAGTACAAAAAGGAGGACGACGCATGAAAATCTACATAGCAGGTAAGATCACCGGAGACCCGTACTATAAGGCCAAGTTTGCCCGCGCCGCGGCGGACATCGCCGATGCCGGCCACACGCCCATCAACCCGGCCATGCAGCCGGAGGGCATGAGCAACGCCGACTATATGCGCATCAGCTTTGCGCAGCTGGACAGCGCGGATGCAGTCGCGTTTTTGCCGGGCTGGGAGGACTCCAAAGGTGCACGGATTGAGCACCTTTTGGTGGAGTACACCGGCAAGCCGACGTATGACATCAAGTCTGCGCGCTATTACAGGTGGACGCTTGCGACGACACGCGAGGGCAAAATCCGCGGCGTCGTCGGCGGGCGCTGGGATTTTAACGGCATGACACGCGACGAGGTCATGGATACGTTACGGCTTTGCATCGGCGCCAGCAAGGAAAACTGTGACAAGTGTCCGCTGCGCGACATCGACTGTTGTGATGATATACTGCTGCAGGCTGCCTTTGAGCTTCTGCAACATCATCAATTTTTAATCGACGAGCAGGAGGCCGGCCATGGCAAGTAATAATCACGCGTCGCGGGATTTGGCCGGCCTGTCACTGCGGCTGCACGAGCTGGCAATCCACACCGGGGACCTTAAACACAGCTGCCTCGGCTGCGGGCACGAGCACAACTGCGGCGTCCACGGCTGCGCGGTGCTGCTGGCGGCGGAGGATGCTGTGGTTAAGCTCAAGGCCTACGTGGATCTCGGGTTTGAGCCAGAGGAGTACAAGCGGACCATGAGCTCGGACATCATTGTCCGCTGCGCGGCTGCTGCGCTTGGCGTATCGGTCGAACAGCTGTGCGAGGTGGTTGCGCTTGGGAAGGCCGGGCGCTTGATGGTGCTGCCGGACGGGGTGGCGATGCCCAGTGATTAAGGCCGTACTTATCAGCATCCGCCCAAAGTGGTGCGAAAAAATTGCCAGTGGTGAAAAGACGATTGAGGTGCGCAAGACGCGCCCGAAACTGGAGACGCCGTTCAAGTGCTACATTTATGAAACACAGGGCTGGGTGGAGAAGGACGGCATCATGGAATTTAGACTCGGAGGGCGTGTTATTGGCGAGTTTACCTGCGACCGCATTTACGGGCTCGCACCTCTCAACCATGCACCAGACGATGTGGAGCAGCAAGCCTGCCTGACGCGGGAAGAGATCGTTCGGTATCTCAAGGGCGTCGGTTACGGCTGGCACATCTCCGGCCTGCGCATTTATCACCAGCCGCTGGAGTTGACGGAGTTCCGGCGGGCTTGCCCTAATGACCTATACTGCGAATCCTGCGCCATGTACAGCAACAACAACGGTATCTGCAACAATGGGGCTTTGCCGCTTCGCCACCCGCCCCAGAGCTGGTGCTATGTGGAGGAGGGCTGACAATGGCTGAATGCATCGAACGGGAAGCAGCGCATAGGAGATGCCCTCTATGTTCGGGGAAAGAAGTTCTTACACGGGATCGTGGCAATGGTATTTCTGTGGAAATTGATGTGGAATTCAAAGAAATGTGGATTTGGCAGGAGGATACTTGCTTGTCTGTATTTCCCATTAACTACTGCCCCAACTGCGGCGCAAGGATGGGCGATAACGAAAGCGAGGCGAGATAGCATGAGTGACGTTCTGGTGATTATTGCCGCCGTGGGATGGATTGCAGCTTGCGGATTGTTCATCTGGCGATTGTACTGCTGGGACCGCACCTTTTGGGAGCTATACTACGAGTTGCGAAAGGATGACGACGATGCCAAAGCGGATTAACCCGCGCCGGAGACCGGCGACGATGGCAGACGTTCAGCGCGCGAAGGACACGGCGACGGCGGATGCCTGCCGCGTGACGCTGGCGATCTTTTTTACCGCTCTACTGGACAAAGAGGGCATGAACGCCGAGCAGCTCCAGCGCATCTGGCGCGAAGTCGAGGCGCTGTCGGAGAGCGTGCGGGACGGGTATGTATCAGCACCGGACCTGATCCGCGTGCTGCGAGACGAGTACGAGATCGACATCATAGGAGGATGACGGATGCAAAGCGTGACATATCGGCGGCGCGACTATCTTTTTGCAGTGCGCCGCAAGGTCGTCGATGGCCAGCTCGGCTGGACGATCTGTATGCGATCACCGCACACGCACGAGTGGCTTCCGGTCCTCGGCGAGCGACCTTTTACCAGCAGCATGGCGGCGGAGGCGCGGCTCGCGGATCTCGCGCATATCAATCGCTGGGAGATCGCACACTCGGTCGGCGTCGCTTTCGCGCCGGGCGAAAACAAGTAAAAAGGGATGGCGGGGCTGCGGCCCCGCCGTTTTGCGTACTATCAAAAGGATGTGATATCATCAGCCAAAATTTACAAACGTCGCTTTTTGCCGACAACCCAGAGTACGACGATTTTGTCGCAAAGTTTGAGCCCAAAAAGACGACGGACGACTGCTACACGCCGCCGCTTGTCTACGATGCCATCCGCGACTGGGCGTGCGAGCAGTATGGTATCGATCCGGGCAGTATCGTCCGCCCGTTTTATCCGGGCGGAGACTACGAGGCGTTTGACTACCCGGACGGCTGTGTCGTTCTTGACAATCCTCCGTTTTCGATCCTGTCACAAATCTGTAATTTTTATCTTAGCCGCGGCATCGCGTTTTTCCTTTTTGCGCCGAGTCTTACGGCACTTGCTGGTAAAAATGTGGCGATGCGGATGAACCACGTCATTTGCGACGCGGACATAGTTTACGAAAACGGCGCGCACGTTAAGACGGCCTTTGTGACAAGCTATGGCGGTGATATCGTGGCGCAGACCGCGCCGGATCTCGGAGCAAAGATCGCCGAGGCGGTAAAAAAGATCAAAGCGATGACGACGGCCACAAAACCAAAGTACATTTATCCGGATCACATCGTCACCGCTGCGATGCTGCAAAGATACAGCAAGTACGGCGTCGATTTCCGGGTGCGGCGTGGGGACTGCGTGCTGATCGCAGCACTCGATGACCAGCGCCGCGCGGGAAAAGCCATTTTCGGCGGCGGCCTGCTTCTGTCGGAGAAAGCTGCGGCGGAGAAAGCTGCGGCGGAGAAAGCTGCGGCGGAGAAAGCTGCGGCGGAAACGTGGAGGCTGTCGCCGCGCGAAAAAGCGATTATTGCGACCCTGGGAGGCATGGATGGCAAAAACAAAAAGGCTTAAAAAGCAGACGGCCGGCCGGCTGGTGCGGGCTGTGTGCTACACGCAGGTGCTGGCGACGGATACGCCGAGGGCGCGAGCCGAAAAGGCCAAGTGCTCCACGGCGGCGCGGAAAAAGCTTAACTATCGCTTTGCGTATCAAAAACTGCAGATGCAGCTCGCCGCCAACTTTTCGCGCCGCGACCTGTATGTGACGCTTACATACGACGACGCGCATCTGCCGCCAAACCGCAAGGCTGCAAAAAAGCAGGTCGCCGCATTTTTTGATCGGATGCGCCGGCAGTACCGGAGATCGGGCAAAGAGCTGAGATATGTGTACGTGACGCAGGAGCTGCAAAGCGATGGCAGCCGGAGACTGCACCACCATCTGATCATCAGCGCGACGGGCGCGGGAGACTACGACACCATCCGCGCGCTGTGGCCAAACGGCGACAACGTCGAGATCCTGCCGATCGGCGAGACGGAGATGTATGTGCATGATGATTTTTTGGAGCTGGCGCAGTACCTGCTCCACGAGCGCAACCCGGACGCGCCGGCAACCGCGGTCGGAGACCGCGGTTGGAACGCCAGCCGCAACCTGCGCAAGCCGGTCGAGGAGTCCGAGATGGTGGACGAGTCGGTGACGGTCACGGCGCCGCCGGGCGCGTACATACTGGACACGGACCACAAGCAAAACGAGTTTGGATGCTATGATTATATAGTGTATCTGCTGCCGGAGCGCCGAGCGCGCAAGGAGTAGATGCCTATATTATCTGTCTTGGGGTTGTGTATATCTTTAGACGCAGCCCAAACAAAATGGAGGGATTTACTTGCAAAAGGATTGCAAAAGCAGTAAAATGATAGTGCAAGGCAACCGGGCCGTGTGCCCAGTGTGCCAAGCAGTGACGCGCGTCGTCATCCTGCCGGACACGGTGGTGCTCAACTTTCCGCTATACTGCCACCGGTGCAGACGGACGACGATCGTCGACTACAACCGCATACGCCTGAGCGATAACGCCTGAGCGATCTGATTACGCAGCAATGTGTGTCAGTCGCTCGGGCGTTTTTTATTTTGCGCAGATCGCCGGGCGTCTCGGAGGTGATAGCCCGTTATGGCGACCGGCATTTACGCGAACAAGCGATGGACGACTCTGCGCGCGCGCATCCTGCGGCGCGATGGCTACCTGTGCCAGCAGTGCCTGCGCTATGGCAAGCACCGCGCGGCGACGACTGTGCACCACTGCTACCCGGCAGGGATGTACCCGGATCTGGCGTGGGAGCGCTGGAATCTTGTATCCCTTTGCGCACAGTGCCACGACGCGATGCATGATCGCGGCAGCGATCTGCTGACGGCGCTGGGCGAGCAGTGGCGGAGGCGCGCCGATCAGCGCAAGCCCCCCCACCAGCGGCCTTGATTGGCCGGTCTCCAAAGACCGGCACCGGGAACTCTCTCCAACCGCGCCGAGTTTTCGGCGCGGGGGGATCGCGCGGGAACAAAGCAATCGGGCGCGCGCACGGAAACCTTGGAGGCGAATTTTTCGGGACGCGCAGATTTTGCGCGAAAAAGCGAAACTTTCCCGGCCAAACAGCGGCCGGGAGCGTGTCCAAAGTGGACACAAAAGGAGCGTGAGACATGAGCAAGCGCGAGGATGCGATCCGCGAGAACATGAGGCTCGCGGGGACTTACAACCAGGCCTTTGAGCCGATCATCAAGACGCTCGCCCGCATCCAGACAGAGCTTGCAAAGGCCGAGCGCGACTGGCGCGCGAACGGCGGCGAGTTTGTGACAGAGTACACCAACAAGAGCGGAGCGACCAACGCTGTAAAAGATCCGTACTACTCCGTGGTCGAGGGGCTGCGCGGGCAGATCGTCGACATCTCGGCGCAGCTTGGCCTGACGCCGACCGGCCAGCGGCGCGTGCTCGGCAACGCAAAGGCGGCTCCGACCGGACCGACCGCGCTGGAGCGCGCACTTGCCGAGGCACGAGAGAGGGCCGGGAAATGACCGGCGCGGGTGCAGACCTGCTGCGCACGCAGCTCGGCAATCACCGCAACGCCGCGGACGTCCTTGCCTACGTCACCGGCTGCTTGGACGGGACGATCCTTGCCTGCCCGGATATCCGGCAGGCGTGCGAGCGCTTCGTCGCGGACCTTGCCGACCAGCGCTGGGATTTTCGGCCGGCCGAGGCGGAGTACGCAATCGAGCTGATCGAGACTATGCTGTGCCACCAGCAGGGGCAGCGCCTGGATGCGACGCCGCTGCGCGGGCAGCCGTTTTTGCTGCTGCCGTACCATAAGTTTTGCGTGTACAACCTGCTCGGCTTTTATCTCCGCGACACGTCGGAGCGCCGCTTTAAGGAGGCGTTCATCTTTGTACCGCGCAAAAACATCAAGACGACCTTTGCGGCCGCGCTCGCCTGGGCGTTGGCGCTGATCGAGTCGCCGTCCGGGTCCAAGGTATACATCGTGTCTGCTGCGCTCAAGCAGTCGCTGGAGTCTTTCGGCTTTTTGGCCTACAACGTCCGGCGGCTTGGCCTGTCCCAGGACGACGACCCAAACGGGATGCGCATCCTGGACAACAACGCCGAGCGCAGCATCTCCGGCACGGTCGGCGACGGATCTATCTACATCAACGCGCTGGCATCCAATCCGGATCAGCAGGACAGTTTTAACGCCAACATCATCATCGCCGACGAGCTGCACGCCTACAAGTCGCCAAAGCAGTACAACGTGCTCAAGGAGGCGACCAAGGCGTACACCAACAAGCTCGTCATCGGCATCTCCACGGCCGGCGACCGCGAAAACAGCTTTTGCGGCCACAGGCTTAAGTACTGCCGGCAGATCCTCAACGGCACGATCAAGTCCGCGGACGCGGATGCGCTGTTTGTCTTTATCGCGGCTGCGCCGGTCGATGAGTCCGGGAACGTGGACTACACCAACGCCGACGTGCAGCGCATGGCCAACCCCGCCTACGGGGAGTCCATCCGGCCGAACGACATCATGACCGACGCGCTGCAGGCGCAAAACGACCCGCAGCAGCGCAAGGACTTTTTTGCAAAGTCGCTGAATGTCTATACCTCGGCCATGAAGGCCTACTTTAACATTGCGGAGTTTCGGGCGTCGGATGCCAAATATCACTGGACGATCGAGGAACTGGCGAAGCTGCCGATCAAGTGGTACGGCGGCGCCGATCTGTCCAAGATGCACGACCTGACGGCCGCCTGCCTGTATGGCGTGTATCAGGGCATCAACATCATCATCCCGCACTGCTGGTTCCCGATCACGGCAGCGGCCGTCAAGGCCGAGGAGGACAACATTCCGCTGTTTGGCTGGCAGGAGGACGGCTGGCTGAGCATGAGCAACGACAAGTCCGTCAACCACGCGGAGATCGTCGCTTGGTTTGTGCGGATGCGGCAGATGGGCTTTAAGATCGCCGAGGTCGGGCACGACCGAAAATTCTGCCGCGAGTACTTCGCCGGCATGAAAAAGGCCGGCTTTAAGATCATCGACCAGCCGCAGTACTTTTACAAAAAGTCGGAGGGCTTCCGGCATATCGAGGCCGCGGCAAAAAACGGCCTGCTGTACTATCTGCGCGCCGAGCCGTATGAGTACTGCGTGCAAAATGTCCGAGCGATCGAAAAAACGGACGACATGATCCAGTATGAAAAGATCGAGCCGACGCTGCGCATCGATGTCTTTGATGCGTCCGTCTTTGCGGCGATCCGGATGCTTGAAAACAGCGAAAAAGCAGCCAAAGACCTTGGCTGGTTTGCGTGAGGAGCGTGAGATATGAGACTTTTCGCGGGCCGCAAGGCGGCCAAAAAGCGAAGTGTCGGCGGCCTGACCGGGTGGATCGTCGGCAGCGACGGGTCTGCGATGCAGGTGCCCGGCTACACCCGGCTGATCGACTGCCCGGAGGTCGCCGCGGCGGTCGATGCGATCGCCGGCAGCGTCTCCAGCATGACCATCCACCTGATGGAAAACACCAAGGCGGGCGACATGCGCGTGCGCGATGCGCTGGCGACCAAGGTGGATATCAACCCCTACGGTCTGACCACACGCAAGACGTGGGTCGAGTGGATCGTGCGCACGATGCTGACAACCGGCGATGGCAACGCCTTTGTGCTGCCAGTGACGACCAACGGTTATCTGGACGACCTGATGCCGATGCCGGATGCAACCGCGCAGCCGGTCGGCGACAGCTACGTCGTGCAGTGGCGCGGGCGCAGTTTTGCGCCGGACGAGGTGCTGCACTTTGTGCTCCACCCGGACTTGACCTATCCGTGGCGCGGCACCGGCTACCGGGTGCAGCTGCGCGACGTGGCCGCGGGCCTTAAGCAGGCCGCAGCGACCAAGAAAGGCTTTATGTCCGAGAAGTGGAAGCCCTCCATTATCGTCCGCGTGGACGGCATCGCCGAGGAGTTTGCAGGCAAGGAGGGCCGCCGCAAATTTTTGGACGACTACCTGAGCACCGACGAGGCCGGCGAGCCGTGGGTGGTGCAGGCCGACCTGATGGACGTGCAGCAGATCAAGCCTCTGTCGCTGCAGGACCTGGCAATCAACGACGCCGTGACGCTGGACAAGCGCACGGTGGCCAGCGTGATGCATGTCCCGGCGTTTTTGCTGGGCGTCGGGGACTATGACCAGGACGCCTACAACAACTACGTGCGCTCGACGGTGATGGAGATCGCCACGGCCATCCAGCAGGAGCTGACCAAAAAGCTGCTGCTCTCGCCGTCCCGGTATTTCCGCCTCAATCCGCGCAGCCTGTATGCCTATAGCATGGCCGACCTGTCGTCGGTCGCGTGCGACCTGTATGTGCGCGGCCTGATGACCGGCAACGAGGTGCGCGACTGGCTGGGCATGACGCCCAAAAAGGACCTCGACCAGCTCGTCATGCTGGAAAACTACATCCCCGCCGGCATGATCGGCGATCAAAAAAAGCTGATCCAGGATCAGCAGAAGGAGGGCACAGATGCCTGATATTAACAGCCGGCACGGCCGGCAGCTGCGGAGCATCCCGCAGCAGTTTTGCACACGGGAGGACGGAGACGAGCTGATCATCGAGGGATACTTTGCCGTCTTTGACAGCCCGTACACTTTGTGGGACGACGCGACGGAGATCGTCAAGCCGGGCGCTTTTGCCGGATGCCTGTCCGGCGACATCCGCGCCCTGATCGACCACGACACGCGGCTTGTGCTTGGCCGCACAAAAGCAGGCACGCTGGAGCTGCGCGAGGATTCGCGCGGCCTTTGGGGCAGCATCAAAATCAATCGAGCCGACACCGACGCCATGAGCCTCTATGCGCGCGTCCAGCGCGGTGACGTCGACCAGTGCTCGTTTGGCTTTGATATCGAGGAGGAGACCTTTGTGGATCTCGGCGGCGGAAAGTGCCGCTGGGAGATCACAAAGGTAAATCCGCTGTATGAGGTCTCCGTCGTTACTTTCCCGGCCTACGAGGAGACCGCCGTCAAAGCCCGCCATGCGGATCTCGCCGAGATCCAGCGCCGGCAGGCCGAGGCGTGGAAAACCAAGATGAAAACCAGACTGACAGGAGGAGACAACCATGGCACTTAAAGTACTGCTGCTGCGCAATAAGCTGTCCGCCGTCAACGCGACGCTTGCACAGCTGCGTGAGCAGGCCGCGGCGCTGGAGACCCGCGAGAGCGAGCTGGCCGCAGACATCGAGGCGGCCCAGACCGACGACGAGCGTGCCGCCTGCGAGACGGCAATCGGCGAGTTTGAGGCGGACCGCGACAAGGTGACGGCAGACATCGAGGCCGCCGAGGCGGATGCCGCGAGCCTGACCGAGCAGATCGAGGCCGCCGAAGCCAACGCCGCCGAGGCCCGCAGCGCGGCCCACACCAACCCCACACATCACACTGAGAGAGGAGCACACAACACTATGCCTACCAACACCGCGGGCGGCGATGCCCGCAGCCGCTTTTACGGCATGACCTACGCCCAGCGCGACGCATTTTTTGCCCGCGATGACGTCACCGCATTTTTGACCCGCACCCGTGAGATGCTTGGCCAGCAGCGCGCCGTGTCCGGCGCCGCGCTCGGCATCCCGGAGGTGATGCTGGACATCATCCGCGACAACATCAACAGATACAGCAAGCTGATCGGCTACACCCGCCTGCGCCAGGTGCGCGGCAAGGCGCGCCAGAACGTCGTCGGCACTGTGCCGGAGGCCGTGTGGACGGAGATGGTCGGCACGCTCAACGATCTGACCGTCTCCATCAGCCAGATCGAGACCGACGGCTACAAGGTCGGCGGCTACGTCTTTGTCTCCAACTGCTACCTGGAGGACGACGACAACATCGGCCTGGCGACCGAGATCCTTGACCAGCTCGGCCAGGCGATTGGCTACGCGCTGGACAAGGCCATCCTTTTTGGCACGGGCACCAAGATGCCGGTCGGCATTGCGACCAGACTGGCCGCCGCCGAGCAGCCAGCATGGTGGGGCACCAACCAGGGCACTTTTACGGCGCTTGCGACGACCAACGTCATCAAGGCCAACTCCGCCGCCAAAAACGGCGCGGAGTTTTACGCCGATCTCATCGGCGCGCTGGGCGCTGCCGATCCCAAGTACTCCAACGGCACGCCGGTGTGGGTGTGCAATCACAAGACGCACGTGGCGCTGCAGTGCAAGGCGCTTGCCTTTAACAGCGCGGCGGCCCTGACCGCCGGCGTGACGTCCGAGATGCCGATCATCGGCGGCAAAATCGTCGAGCTGGACTTTGTGCCGGACAACGAGATCATCGGCGGCTACATGGATCTGTATCTGCTGGCCGAGCGCGAGGGCACGACCATCGAGCAGTCCACGGAGGTCAAATTTATCGAGGACCAGACTGCGTTTAAGGCGACCGCCCGCTACGATGGCAAGCCGGTGCGCGGCGAGGCGTTTGTGATCGTCCGCTACGACAACACGGCGGCGACCACCAGCCTGACCTTTGCGTCTGACGCGGCCAACACGACGCAGTCCACGCCGCCCGCTGGCGGCAGCGACTAATGGCGGACGTCAGCTCGGCCGAGACGGTGCTTGCGCTGCTCAAGGCCGACCTCGGCGTGACGCACACCAAGCGCGACGAGTACTTTGCGGCGCTGATCGCCGCCGCCGGCAAGATGCTGCGCACCGAGGGCGTCGTCCTGGATATGGACGACCCCGGCGACCGGCTGCTGCTGGAGATGTACGCCGCGCACCTGCACGAGCGCAGGCAGCAGCCGACACTGGCAATGCCGCGCTACCTGCGGGCAAAAATTAACAATCGGCTCTGCAAGCAGCGGATGCAGGGCTAAAAAACTACGCGCAGGTGTGTCCATTTTGGACACACCTGCAAAGGAGGGGCACGTGTGTACGATGATATCATCACGCTGGTAGCGATCGACGAGCGCGGCAACGACGTCGGCAGCCACGAGGTTTTTTGCCGGCGCGAAAGCATCACGCGCGCCGAGCACTACCAGGCGGCCGCCGTTGGCCTGCACCCGTCGGTGCAGTTCCTGCTGGCCGACTGGCGCGACTATGACGGCCAGCGATTTGTCGAGTATGGCGGCCGGCGCTACATCGTCGAGCGCACCTACGAGACGCGGGACGGCGGGCTTGAGATCGTGGTGAGGTGACGGACGCATGCAGGAGGTCACAGTCACGATATCCACGCTGGACAAAGCGATCTCCGGCGTGCTTGACGAGTATAACGCGGACGTGATGAGCAAGATGCGCGCGCTGGTGGACGACGCCATGCGCAAGCTGGTGCACATCACAAAGGCGACCGCGCCACGGCGCACGGGCAAGTATGCAAAAAGCATATCATCAAAAGTCTCCGCTGACACGCCGAGCAACTATGCAAAAAAGTGGTATGTGCGCGGAGACCGTGCGATGCTGACGCATCTACTTAACGACGGCCATGCAAAAGTCAACGGCGGGCGCGTGCCTGGCACGCACTTTTTGGACTACGCAAAAAAGCAAGTAATCGATGAGTACCTCGAGGCGGTAAAGGAGGCGGTAAGCGGTGGCTGATATCATCCCGGAGGTGCTGGAGGGCATCCGATACACGGAGACAGTCTGGGCGATGCCGCCGGAGCTGCCGTATGCCGTGTATCACGATCACATCGAGCGCCGCGGCGCTGACCTGTATAACGGCATCACCGACCACGACATCAGCGTGGAGCTCTACGCGCGCAAGCCGGTGCCGGAGCTGGAGGACCAGATCGGCCGGCGGCTCGACGCGCTCGGCATCGAGTACGTCCGGCAGGAGCGCGAGTGGATCGACACGGAGCACTTTTTTATGACGGTGTACGACTTTACGTACACCGAGAAAGGATTTTGACTATGGCACTTAGTAAGCGCAAAGATATCACGCTGGGATCCGGCAAGCTTTACGCGCAGGAATATACCGGCACGGCCGTTCCGGAGACCGAGGCGATCTGCACGGACGACAACATCCTGGGCTACATCTCCGGCGGCGCGACGCTGTCGTACAAGCCGACTTTTTACACCGCAAAGGACGATCTTGGACTTGTGTCCAAGACTGTGATCACCGCCGAAGAGGTGACGCTTAAGTCCGGCGTGATGACGTGGGACGGCAACACGCTGGCCAAGCTCAGCGCGACGGCGCGCGTGACGGAGACCGACGCAGCGAGCGGAAAACCCGCGAAGCGATCCGTTAAGATCGGCGGCGTCGACAACGCCGACGGCAAAAAGTACGTGCTGTGCTTTAAGCACGCTGACAAGGACGGCAAGCGCGAGCTTTACGTGCGCATCGTCGGCAAAAACCAGTCGGGCTTTGAGATCGCCTTTGTGAAAGACAAGGAGACCGTGATCGACGCGGAGTTTGCTGCCGACCCGATGGACGCGGAGGGCACGCTGATCTACTACGATGAGGTGTACACGGCATGACAAATCGCTTTACACTTGGCCAGCACAAGGCAATCTTTACGCTGGAGCTGCAGGACGGCCGCGAGCTGCTGCTGACCGTGCCGCCGCTGAGCGTTTTTAAACGGATGACGGCTATGCAGGACAGTGCGGGCGTGGATGAGATGATCGATATCGTCTGCGACATCCTTAACTGCAACCGCACGGGCGCGACGCTTACGCCCAAGGAGGTCGCCGGGCTTTTTGCCTTTGACGATCTCGTCGGCTTTTTTGCCGCATACTCGGACTTTGTCGCGGGGGCGACCAAGGCAAAAAACTGACCATCCCGTACTATCCCGATGACGGAGATGGTACGGGATGCCACTACACGATCGAAACAGTCGGCGAGCATCTGGTGGCACAGTATGCCAACATGACTCTGCCGGACGTCTGCGATCTGCTGCTGGACGACTATCTGCTGCTGCTGCGCGACGCCTTTATTGCGCGCAAGCTGCAGTCGGCGGACGGCCGCGAGTATCTGGATAACGCCTGGAGACTGGAGCAGACTGAGCCGGATGTGGACGGGCTGCGCAGCACCTTCGGGCGGCAAGAGGAGGTGGACGCTTGAGCGGCAAAGGTACGACACTTAAGGGCATCACCGTCGAGATCGGCGGCGACACCACAAAGCTTGGCGACGCGATCCTTAAGGCGCGCAAGTCTGCAAAAGATTTGAGCGGCGAGCTACGCGGCGTCGAGTCGCTGCTTAAGCTTGATCCCACCAACACCGTCCTGCTTGCGCAAAAGCAGGACATCCTCGCCGAGTCGATCGCTGGCGCAAAGGACAAGCTTAAGATGCTGATCGCGGCGCAGGAGTCGATGTCCAAGCAGCTGGCCGATGGCAAGATCAGCCCGGAGCAGTACCGTGATTTTGAGCGAGAGATCGAGTCGACGCGCCAGCAGCTCACGCGGCTGGAGGCAGCTGCCTCCGGCACGGACGACGCCGTCGCTGATGTCGGTGACGCAGCCGAGGAGGCCGGCGAAAAGGCCGAAAAAGCCTCCGGCGGATGGACCGTCTTAAAGGGCGTGATGGCGGATCTCGCCTCGAGCGCGATCAAGGCAGCCGTGAGCACCGTCGCGGACGGCGCAAAAAAGATGGTATCCGCCGGCCTGGAATACAACCAGGCGATGGAGGGGTACGTCACAAACTTCAAGACGATGCTCGGCGGGAGCTCGGAGGCTGCCAACGGCATGGTCGGAAGCCTGCAAAAGCTGGCGGCGGCCACACCGCTGGCCATGTCGGACCTCGCCGGCGGCGCGCAGACACTGCTTGCCTTTGGCGTGGCGTCGGACGACGTGTCCGGCACGCTGCAGCGCCTTGGCGACATCTCGCTCGGCAATGCCGACAAGATGCAGTCGCTCGCCCGCGCCTACGGCAAAGCCACGGCGCAGGGCAAGCTGACCGGCGAGACCGTCCAGATGATGATCGACGCCGGCTGGAACCCGCTGATCGACATCTGCGATCAGACGGGCGAAAGCATGGAGGATGTGCAAAAGCGCATGGCCGCCGGCAGCATCTCCGCCGAGGAGCTGACGCAGGCGGTAAATCACGCGACGGACGCGGGCGGCAAATTTGCCGGCGGCATGGAGGCGGCCAGTAAGACGGTCGCCGGTCTGACGTCGACATTGCAAGACAACGTCAACGCGATGCTGGGCGAGCTGATGCAGCCGGTATCAGATGCGATGCTGTCGACGCTGCTTCCGACGGCGATCGACGCCGTCGACCAGCTGACGACGGCGTTTGAGGACGATGGCATAGATGGCTTTTCGCGCGTCGCCGGCAGCCTGATCGCATCGCTGTCCGCGCAGCTGGTATCATACGCGCCGCAGGCAATCCCGGCAGCGCTTGCCTTTATCGGCGCATTGGTGACGGGGCTGCTTTTGGCGACGCCGGATCTGACGGGCACGGCGATCGAGCTGGTGGGCGCGCTGCTGCTCGGCATCGCGGATCAGCTGCCGGGCATCATGACGGCAGCGATGTCCGCGCTGCTAGGCATCGTGGACAAGATCACGTCCCCGGAGTCGATCACGCTGCTGATCCAGGCTGCGATGCAGCTGATGCTGGCACTTGCCCGCGGGCTTATCGCGGCGATCCCGCAGCTGATCGATGCCGTCCCTGGCATCATCACAAATCTCGTGGAGTCTTTTTACGCGATGCTGCCGGAGATCATCGGCGTGGGCATCGAGATCGTCATCGCGCTGGCGTCCGGGCTTGTGTCCAACGCCGGGCACATCGTCGCGGCTGTGCCGCGGCTGGTGGAGACGATCGTCCGCGGCTTTTTGGCTAATGTTAAGTCCTACTGGTACATCGGCAAGTCCGTCGTGGACGGCGTGCGGCAGGGCATCGTCGAGCAGTGGCAGCGGCTTAAGTCGGATGTGTCTGGCCTGTTTACGGGGCTTGTCGACTGGATCAAGAAACTACTTAAGATTAATAGCCCGTCGCGCGTCTTTGCGGATATCGGGCAAAATATGGCGGCCGGCATCGGCGTCGGATGGAGCGATGCGATCGGCGACATCAATCGCCAGATCGGCGAGTCGCTGCAGCCGCAGTACGTCGTCGGCGTGGATATGCAGGGACTGTATGCGCAGTCGGCTACGCTGCAATCGGCCGCTGCTCCGGGCGCCGGCGGCGACGTCGCTGCCGTGCTCGAGCGCATGGACCGCCTCGAGCGCGCAATCGCAGGGATGCAGATCTATATGGACGGAGACGCACTTGTCGGCTCGGTCGCCACGCGCATGGACTACGCACTCGGCGGCATCTATACAAGCAAGGCACGGAGGACTATCTAATGGCACTATCTTGTAAAATTGGCGGCGTGCAGTACGACGGCCTGCAGCTGATGGGCGTGCAGATCGGGCTGCCGACCGTAAAAACGCAGACCGTCAGCGTCCCCGGCGCGGACGGCGAGCTGGATCTTACCGACGCGCTGACCGGCGAGCCTGTCTTTGGCAACCGCCAGATCAAGCTCAAGCTTGGCTTTTGCCCGCATGGATCTTTTGACTTTTATGCTTTCGCCGCTGCCGTGCATGGGCAGCGGCGAAAGCTGGAGCTAGACGGCCGCGACGGCTACTACATCGGGCGGTGCGCGGTCGGCACGCCGGACACATCGCTGGATCGCACGATCTTTGACCTGACGATCAACGCCGACCCTTACCGGCTGGATGACGCCGAGGTATCCGTAAAGATCCCGATGCTCGCGGCGTCGGACAACGTCCTGATCGGGCGGAGCGTGACTGCGGTCGGATCATCGTCATCGGTCGACGAAAACTTTGACGTCGTCGGAGACGGAGCAAGCAGCGTGCTACGCATCAAGTCCGTTGTCGACACCGGTGGCGGCGTGTATGGCTACGCACGCTTCCGGCTGCCATGGCCGACCGCCGGAAGCTGCCTTGTGTCCGCGGATATCACCGGCGGGTGGTATACCATCGTGGACGTATCCGGTAAGCCATATGGCGACGGCAAAAGCAGGTGGATCTCCAGCGTGCCGGTCGGCGGGCTGTACATGATGCTGGAGACGATCAACCCCGGCGGGTGCACAGCAAGCAACATCAAGCTTTTCCGCGCGCAGCCCGGATCGCTTGCCGGGCTGTGCAGCGACCGGCTGATGTATCCGGCTTCCGACCAAGGCCGTGTGCAGATCTATCGCTGTGATCGCACGTATGCCCCGGCGACGCTCGGCGACCGCGAGACATCCAGCCCGTATCTGCAGATCCGCAAGACGCCGGACTACGCATACGCGATCGGCGGCGCGGCCGGCGAGCTTACGCTTACCGGGCGGAGGGGGTGGATCTGATGTACGCTGGCTATACAGACGGTACGCTGCTTTTTGCGGTCGGCATGGCCGGGCGCGAGATCTCTGCCGGCACGCTGCACCGCGCAGTCGGCGAGATCGACTCGGCGGATTTTGTGCTGCCGCCGTCCAACGCCATGCGCGACGTGCCGATCAAGCGCGCATCCGTGATCTCGATCCAAAAAGACGGGACGGAGATCTTTCGCGGCAGCTTGACTGACACGTCCACGGATCTGCGCGGCAGCCGCACCTATAGCGTGGACGGTGCGATGCTGTGGCTGGACGATATATGCAAAGCACCTTTTACGCTGTCACCAAGCACCGTGGAGTACTACGTCACCGCGCTGCTGACGCAGTATAACGCTGCGTGCGCACCTGCGCGTAAGATCTTGCTTGGTACGGTGGACTCCGCGCTGCCGACGCTGTCCGTGCAGCATACAGAGTATGTATCTACGCTGTCGCTGCTGCAGGAGGCCATGACGGCCGTTGGCGGGACGATGCGCCTGCGATACTCCGGAGGCAACGTATACCTGGATGTGCACAAAAGCTATCGCCATATGTGCACACAGCAGGTGGACATCCGCAAAAATTTACTAAATCTTACCGACAAAATCGACGGCGCGAACTTGCTGACGCGCGTCTACCCAGTCGGCAAGGACGGGCTGACGATCGACAGCGTAAACGGCGGGGTCCCGTATCTGATCAACGCAGACGCCGAGGCGCTGTATGGCCGCATCGACGGTACGGTGCAGGTAGACACGGATGATCCTGCCGTGCTTAAGTCGACGGCGGCGTCTTATCTTGCCAAAAACTGCGGCCTGTCGCGTGGAATCGAGGTCAGCGCGGCGGACCTGTCCGGTGCAGACACGGAGCTGGAGCCTTTTGATGTCGGCGACAGCGTGCGCGTGGTGTCGCCGCCGCACGGCATCGACGCCGTGATGACGGTGTCCAAAGTGGACACAAGTCTCGTCGGCGACAAAGACAGCCTGACGCTTGGCTGGGGCAGTAAGACGCTGACCGGCGCCGTCGCCTCCGGCGGCGGGTCAGCGGGCGGGTCTGTGGCTGCGTCTGGCGGAGGGATCGACGTGGACAGCGCGCTATCTGACACATCCACAAATCCGGTGCAAAACCGGGCGATCAAGGCCGCGCTGGACACCAAGGCCGACAAGACTGCCCTGGGCGATAAGATGGACAAGTCCGGCGGGACTTTTACGGGCAATGTCGCCGGCAAGTACTTTACCGGTACATGGCTGCAGACAACAGAGGCAACCGACCTCGGCCGCGTACCCGGCAAGATCGCCGTACTGGATGAGTCTGGCTGGGTGTACTATCGCACACCGGCCGAGCTGCTGGCCGACATCGGCGCCATGTCTGGCAGAGATTACTACACCAAGGCGGAGACGGATGCTGCCATCGCCGTGCGTGCGAGCCTGTCGCACTACGGCACAACCATGCTGTCGACCAGAATCGATTCCATCAGCAAGGTGCTTGCAGCCACGCCATACGCGGTAAAAACGGCGCTGGACGCGGCAAAAGCATATGCGGATAGCGTCGTCACCGGCTCGGACTATGTCACCGAGCAGGGGGCGAATGACTTTTGGACGTGGCGCAAGTGGAGCAGCGGCATTGCGGAGCTGTGGGCGGTATCCGGCGTCGATCAGATTGCGATCACGTCCGCGTGGGGCAGCATGTACTATGGCACGTGGATGGACTTGCCGAGCAACGTCACAGCACGGCAGTATCCTTTTGCTTTTATCGCCACGCCGTTGGTATCGGCGTCTTATAGCGGCGGGGATAAGGACGCTTGGCTGATATCCACTTTTGGCGCAAGCGACGATCTGCTTACCCGCGCGCCGGCGTATGCACTCGCACGGCCTACCACGGCGACGATACTAACTCCACGCATCAGCTACTACGTCGTAGGCAGATACAAGTAATGGGACATCGTATGACAAGCAAAAAGCAAACGGAGGTGCTATATGGATCATGTAATCACAGATAATCGCGCGTGGGTGCCCACGGAGATCATGGTAAGCGCGGCAATCATGGCAAAGACCGGCGCGGAGATCGACGCAGCGCTCGGCCGCGAGCAGGCGGCCGGCACGATCATCTACACGGCAGGGTACGATCAGATCAAGCAAAAGGCGCTCGACGGCAGCTGGGCGGAGGTGGCAAAGTGACAGCAAAGGATGTGATCCTTGCGCGCAGGCTCGGCGGCGGGTCTGGCGGCGGAGGCGGAGACGCTATCACGGACGGCATCGTCGTCAAGGCGCGAGACGCGGACGGGTATGCCACGGTAGTGGACTTTTACGGACATCAAATTTGCGTAGAGCAGTTTGGGTGCCAGTATGAGGCGGATAATCCTTTCCACCGCCTCGCAAAAGTTAATGCAAAGCAGACTATAACAGCAATAGGCCCGCGCGCGTTTCATAATAATGTCAGTTTGCAGGAGCTGACCGGGGTTGATTTTGGTGCAATCACGTCAATCGGCGATAAAGCGTTTTTCAATGTTCAGTCGTTGGCCCTCGGAGACGTTGACCTCGCGCTTGTCACAGAATATCCAAACGGCGGCATTTTCCAAAATTGCGGCGGCATTACCAAATTGACAGTCCACGCGGATGGCAATATACACTACAATTTGTGCAACAAGTGCAGCAGCCTTACAGATATCGTTATCGATGGTAGCGTGGCTTTCACCGAGGGCAGTACTGACAGCTCTTACGCCGCGCTCGGTCGCAACACAGCGCTTGTCAACTGCAAAATCGGTGGCGTTGGAAAACCGTGCACGAGGACATCAAAAACGACGTTTAGCGGTTGCACAAACAAAAATCTGGTCGTAGAGATCTATGTTGCTGGAGCGGATGCTGATACAGCCGTATCAAACATCCGTAATGGTGCTATCAATGCAACGATCATAATTAAGGCGGCGGAGGATACGACCTACAACGGCGCTACCTATGCGGCTGGCGACACCATCATCACATCGACGCCGGAGGTGACAGCATGAGGCAAAGACACATCTTGTATACATACGGAGACGGCACAAAGCGCAGCCGCATCAATATCGTGGCAGACAGCGGCAAGCTGCTGACTAACGACGCTGGCGTGACGACCTACACCTGCGTCGACGTAGACACGACCGACGGCTGGACGGAGATCGATGCGCCCGGCGAGGAGATCAGCGACACGGAGGCGCTGCGGATCATCACGGGAGGTGCTGCTGATGACACGTAAGGACGCGATGGCTTACCGCGCGGCGATCGATCTGGCTGCGCAGGCGCTGGACGACACCAAGGCCGTGGAGGCACAGTGCCTGTACCCAGGCTTTGCAGTAGGAGTCCCTTACGCTGCCGGAGACCGGGTGGTGTATGACGGCAAGCTGTACAAGGTGCTGCAGGCGCACACCAGCCAGGCAGACTGGACGCCGCCGGCCGCGCCGTCGCTTTTCGCCGAGGTGCTGCCCGGCCAGGGCGGCACCGGCATCGGCGAGTGGCAGCAGCCGGACAGCACAAATCCCTACCAAAAGGGCGACAAAGTGACGCACAACGGCAAAACATGGGAGTCAACTGCCGACAACAACGTATGGGAGCCCGGCGTGTACGGCTGGACGGAGGTGTAAAGGATGGACATCGTGGAGGCTTTTGCCACCAAAAACAAGTGCTATCAGGTGGCGACGCCGCTGACGCCGCAGGGCATCATGCTGCACAGCATCGGTGTGCCGCAGCCTAACGCGGCGGTGATGGCGCGCAGCTACAACCAGTACCAGCCGGGCGGACGGAGCGTGTGCGTGCACGGCTTTATCCAGCGCGACGGGACGTACTACCAGACGCTGCCGTACACCATGCGCGCGTGGCACTGTGGTGGCACAGCGAACGCAACGCACATCGGCATCGAGATGACGGAGCCTGCGTCCATCGTCTATACCGGCGGCGCGAGCTGGCGCGACCTTGACCCGGCTGCGACCGAGGCGCACGTGCGCGGGACGTATGCCGCAGCCGTGGAGCTTTTCGCGCAGCTGTGCACGCAGTACGCGCTGGACCCGCTGGAGGACGGCGTTATCATCAGCCACGCCGAGGGCGCGGCAAGAGGCATCGCCAGCGCGCACGCAGATCCCACACACCTATGGCGGGCGTTTGGGCTGACGATGGACGGCTTTCGGGCGGACGTTGCGGCCAAGATGACCGCAGGAAATACAGACGAGGAGGACGACGACATGGTAAGATACGACAGCATTGACGACGTGCCCGGCTGGGCGCAGGACACGGTGCGCGCGCTGATGGACGCGGGCGCGCTGCAGGGTGACGATCAGGGGCGGCTGGACCTGTCGCTGGATATGATCCGCGGCATGGTGATCGGCAAGCGGTACTCGGACGCGCGCAGCCCCAGATACGCCACGATCGACGACGTGCCCGGCTGGGCGCGCGAGGAGACGCAGCGGCTGATCGACCGGGATGTACTCAGCGGTGTCGGAAACGGCAAGCTGGACTTGTCGCTGGACATGCTGCGCACGATGCTCGTGTGCCAGCGGATGATGGACACCGCTGGCAGCAGGAAGTGAGGCGCGGATGTCGGAGGTTGTCATTGCCGCGCTGGTCAGCGCAGCGGCCGCCATTGTGGTCGGCCTCATCAACAGCCGCGCGCAGCACAACAAGCTGATCGCGGAGCTGGACAAGCGCGACGAGCTGCAGGCGTATCGCATTGAGCAGCTCGAGCGCAAGGTGGACAAGCACAATCAGGTCATCGCGCGTACATATAAGCTGGAGGAGTGCACCGAGCTCCTCGGCGAGCGCATCAAGGTGGCCAATCACCGGATCGATGATCTGGAGCACAAAAATTAAGAGGAGGACATCATTATGGAACTTGGTATTGCATCTGTGGCGGCGATCACCGCCATCGCGTATCTGCTGGGCATGGCCGTCAAGGCGACCGAGACCGCGGACAAGTGGATCCCGATCATCTGCGGCGCGACCGGCCTGATCCTTGGCGTCGTCGCCTGGGCGATGGGTGTGCCGGACTTTCCGGCGCACGACTGGCTCAACGCTGCGGCCGTCGGCATCGTGTCCGGATGGGCGGCGACGGGGCTGAATCAGAGCGTGAAGCAGCTGACGGATAATAAATAATTGGGCAAAGTAAGGCCGCCGGAGCGTAAGTGCTCCGGCGGCTTTGTGATTTTAAATTTCTGTGCCATCTGGCAGCGTAAACTTGATGTTGACTTTGCAGCCGAGTGCTTCTCCGACGCGCTCCCATTCTTCTACGGTAAATTTTCCGGTATTCAGCCGTTTGTTAAGCAGCTGGGGGGACCATCCGAGCCGTCGCGCCAGCTCGGAGTTTGTAATCCCAAAATACGCAAGCTTCATTTCAATTATTTGCCGCGCTGTCACGGTATCACTTCCTTCTGTTAGATAGCATAACCTATTTAGTTTAACGTGTCAACTAAAAATTTTCTGAAATATCCGAAAAAGTTAAAATATATGGTTGACATTATAAACTATTTGGTTTATAATAATACTCGTAAGGCAGAGGGAAACCTCTTGTGAAAGGAAGTGAGGGAATGACCGAGATGAACGTCACAGAGGCGCTGCTGAAAGCAATCCTCGAACTCATCGAGAAGTGCGAAACGCTTGAAGAACTTCGCGAGAGCGTCAAGCGCATCATGCATGAGTAAACAAAAAGAGTAGCGGCACCGACCAAAGCCCCGCTACTCGCACCCGAGAAGGTGAGCCGGGAGCCTTACCCCGGCCACCTTGATTATAAACCGAGTAAGGCAGAAAAATCAAGGAGGAAACACTATGAAGTACGAAGTCTACGAAAATAACGGCGGCGCCGTTATGCTCGCTATCCTCGACGACGATTGCAAGCCGGCCGCCATTTTTGAAAACTGGGAGTATGGTCAGCGCGGCGTTTTGGCCGACGCACTGCAGGAGCTTGCCGCAGATCCGACGGCGTGGAGAGCGTGGGACGGCGACCTTGTCGAGCGCATCGCGTCCGAGTGGCCGTACAGCGGTGAGGCAGAGCCGCCCACGCTTACCGAGCTTTACGACGAGATCAGCGGGAGCGATGCATGCATCATTGACAGTGACGGCGATATGATCCCCGCACAGCGCATGGGCGCCGCGGCTCTCAAGGCACTTGGCCTGAGCCATGAGGATGACGATCAGTAATGCGTGCGGCAATCTATATCCGTGTATCAACGAGCGAGCAGGCGGCAGAGGGATATTCCCTCGCCGCCCAGCGCAAGAGCTTGATGCAGTGGTGCAATGGCCGCGCCTATGATGTAACCGGCGTGTATGCGGACGAAGGGATCAGCGCGAAGGACATCAAGCATCGACCGGCAATGCTGCAGCTGCTATCCGATGTGCAGGCCGGAGAAATCGACGTTGTGTGCGTCTGGGCGCTCAGCCGATTGACGCGCAGCGTTGCTGACCTATACAGCGTGTGGGATCTGTTTGCGACGCACAACTGCGGGTTAATTAGCTACACAGAGGCTTTTGACACGACCACGCCGACCGGGCGCGCAATGATGGGCATGCTCGGGATTTTTGCTCAGATGGAACGAGAATTTACGGCAGAACGTGTCAGCGCGGCGATTGCCGAACGGGCAGCGCAGGGAAAGCGGACGTGCAATGAAGTCCTTGGCTATGACCTCGATGGCAAGGACAGCCTGAAGATCAACCCGGCGGAAGCGGAGCGCGTGCGGTATATTTTTGATCGTTACTTGGAATATCGCAATCTGTCGGCCGTTGCCGAGCTGTGCAGATTGCGCGGCTACACCGGGAAACGCGGTAGAGTACAGACTGCCGAATCAATCCGGCGGATACTTATCTGTCCGGTATATGCTGGCTACAACAGCTATAAGGGCCAGTTGTACAAGGGATGTCACGCGCCCATCATATCTGTCAAAGATTACAATCGTGTGCAACGGATACTACAGCAGCGAGGGAAGCGAGTCAGGATACTGTATCAGCAAATCAAATGACAAACTGCGGTGGCATAGGGATAATCATGGGGATATATATTTGCGCCATATCTCGCAATGCAGTAATACCAATGCATAGTGGCAATGCACACCATGCTTGACGTGCGGAGGGTCACAGGTTCGAGTCCTGTATCGTCCACCAGCAAAAAACCCGGCAATCCATTGAGATTGCCGGGTTTTTTGCGTTTTGCAGTGCGCCCGCATTGCGTCAGTATGCCCTCTGCGTGGGGATAAAAAAGCGGATATTTTGTGCCCGCTGCGGCGTCATGGGGATATTTTTGGGGATATATTTTCCGAGATTTCCGGCGCGGGGAAAGCTGCCAGCACCGCGCCGAGATTGGCCACCGGGCTGCGCTCAATGAGATGCGTGTAGATGTTGAGCGTTGTCTCCACCTTGGAGTGCCCGGCCAGATACTGCACCACCTTGATGTTTGCACCGGCCAGGATCAGGTTTGTGATGTATGTGTGGCGCAGGATATGCGGCGTTACGGCAAAGTCGATCGTGATCCGCACGCGCGAGTTACGCACGGTCTCGCCGAGCTTTTTTTCGCGGAGCACGGTCTCGCCGCGCTCCGTGCGCTTGGCCGTGCCGGTCTGGCGGCGCGTGATGTACCGCCAGGCGTTGCGGTACGCCGTCATACTCCACGGCTGGCCGTCGCTGCTGCTGATGACATAGTCTCCGGTCGCGGTGCGCTGCAGGTCGGCGAGGCAGCCGACGAGCGTGGGCGGGATTGGCACGTCGCGCCTGGCGGCCGCGCTCTTGAGCTCGCCCGAGACGACCGGCTGATTGTGCACCCAGCGCAGCGCGCGGCGCACGGAGATGTACGGTGCGGCGCCGTCGAGGTGCACGCAGTCCCACTGCAGGCCGAGAATCTCCTCGCGGCGCAGCCCGGCGTACAGCCCGATCATCACAAAGGGATAGATGCGCGTGCCAGCGACCGCGTCCTCCAGCGTGCGCATCTGCTGGCGGGTAAGCGCCTCTTTTTCCGCTGCACGCTTTCCGCCTGCGCGCAGATCCACGCACGGATTTACACGCACGATGCCGGCCTTTTCGCCCGCGGAAAAAATTTTTTTAAGCGCGCAGACGATCTTGTCCTGCGAGCTGCGCGACAGATCCGCACAGGCCAGCATGACGTCGGCGATGTCGCCCGGCGTCACGTCGAGCATATGCCGCGCGCCGATGATGGGACAGATGTGGCGGTTGATGGCGATGGCATAGTCCGACTTGCGGCTGTCGCTCAGGCGCGGCGTGTACAGCTTGTACCATGCCTGCGCATACTGCCACACAAGCGGATTTTCCGCGAGCTGCGTGCGGCGCTCGACCTCGACCAGGCGCTCGGCGACCTTGCGCTCCAGCTCCTGCGGCGTCTTGCCGTAGACGGCGATATACACGCCGCGCTCGTCCTTAATCTTTTTTTTAAGATAATTTTGCATAGCTTCGTAAAAGTTCGCGCCCGGTGTGACTGCACCGGGCGCTTACTGTTATGTGTCCAAAGTGGACACGGGCTCCTGCTCCGGGCGGACGAGGATCTCGATGGCTGCGCCGTATCCCGTCTCGTCTCTGATCAGATCGTAGTGCTCTGCGCCGTCATCGTCGTCGTCACAGATCACCACCTTGTACTTGCCGCCGTAGATCTCTGCCGTGACGCCGAGCACGCGCCCGGTGCGCTGCAGGTTATGGACGCGGCCGGTGCTGCCGCGCTTGATGTAGCCGATGTGCTGCCCGGCGACCAGCACCTTGATGGCGTTGGGGTCGTACTCGTTGCCCGGGTCATCGACCAGCTCGACCGGCCCGTCGGTAAAAGTATACTGATAGATGCGCTCGTCGGTCAGGCCGTCGTCGATAATCTCACGCTGTGTCATGTCGTAGTCTGGGTTATCCTCGGCCAGCTCCATGATCGCATCCAGATGGTAGGACGTGCCGGCGACCTTGTGGCGCTCAAACTTTGCGCGGGGCTTTGCGGGCGTTTTTTCGGCTGCTGCCTTGGATGCGGCTGCGTCCGCCTGCTTTTGCGCCCACTGCTCGCGCAGCTCGGCAGCGTGCGCTGCGTCGGCAGCTTCGCGCGCCGCCTTTTTTGCGCGATTATACTGCACAGCAAACACGACAAAAAACACAATGGAAACCAACGCCAGCGCGTAGACGATAGCGCCGAGCACAACGTCGCTCGCCTGATTGCCAAAGATCCATACGGGCACCCAAGACCCAGCAAGCAGTGCAATCGCCACCCAGACTGTCCAGTACTGATACCACTTTTTCATTTTTTGACTCTCCTCCCGTGTCCACTTTGGACACAATCAAAATTTTGCGCGCAGCTCGACCACACGGCCGAGGATCTGCACGGGTAAGCTCTCGATCTCTGCGTTTGTGTAGTACATGGGCTCGTAGGCGGGATTGCTGGGTATCAGCGTCACGCCCTGCGGGCTCTTTTTGACTTTTTTGACCGTCGCGTCGTCGCCGTTGACAAGCACGACGGCGATGTCTCCGCTTTCCACGTCCGGCTGGCGGCGGACGATGACGGTGTCGCCGTCCGAGATCTTGGGCTCCATGCTGTGCCCCTGTATCTGCAGGCCGAAGTACTCGCCGCTACCATACCGCACCTTGGAGATGTCCTCCCAGCCGACGATGTCCTCGATCGCTTCGATCGGGATCCCGGCTGCTACGTATCCAAGGACGGGGATTCTAATCGCATCACCTGGGGCGTGCGCGTCCATAAAATTCCGCATTGCATCATCATAGGACACGATGCGCGCCGTCTCACTACTCAAATATTTACTGGTATGCATTTTAATTATTGACGCAAACTGCTTTGTGTATACGACGTGCGTGGCCGTGCCACCGTCGTCTCCCGCCTCAAAATCGACGCTTGCGATTGCAAATTTAAACCAATTAATTATTGCGAGGTCTTGCTTGCCGTACACCATAATTTTAAGCAGCCAACTTTTTAAAGTGATTTCGCCCGAAAAATTGTGCATGTACAGGTCCGCCGGTATGTCGCTGCTTATCGCATCGTATATCTCCGCAAAGTGGTCAACGATGGTGTCCCAATTCTCAAAAATTCCAGTTCCGCCCAAAAACTCGACCGGGACGTCGAACATGTCGGCCACCTTTTGCATTGTTTTAAGTCCCGGTTCGTGGTCGCCGGTCTCCCACATGGTCACCGTCGTCCTGGCCACCGATAGCATGCCGGCCAGCTTGCTCTGCGTAATATTTTTTGCGTCGCGCAGATACCTAAGATTTTGCATTTTCATCACCCGATCAAATAATAGTCACAATTTTTGACGTTTGCAATATCCGGACAAAAAAATAATGACAAAGATATTGACATTTGCGTTTTTTGGGGGTAAAATGATGTCATAAACGGTGACATTGCTGTTTGCAAGGTCGCAAACTATGACATTCGCCCAGCAGGAGGTGTTTTTATGCACGGAATTATCATCGCCCGTAAGGCTGCAGGCCTTACACAAGCGGATTTGGCGGCAAAGGTTGGCGTATGTCGCACGGCCGTCGTTGCATGGGAGTCCGGCAAGTCTTACCCGCCGGCATCCAAGCTCCCCGCGATCGCGGCGGCATTGAGCTGCACGATCGACGACCTGTACAAAGCGCCGGCCTGACCGGCAGAAAGGA
>ERZ773194.1071-NODE-1071-length-32017-cov-20.577217_pt1 | contig 32017 bp, 18 predicted proteins | sample MGYA00511240_ERZ773194 | MGnify/ENA primary metagenome ERZ773194 (study PRJEB29015, sample SAMEA2737774) | human gut metagenome | biome: human gut; feature: human-associated habitat; material: faeces | place: China | collected 2012 ... | reverse complement strand
CAACAGAATTTCATTATTCACAAGAAAAGAGCTATCTGATTTCAAATGAAGTCAGGTAGCTCTTTTGTTTTATAAAGATTCCTCTGCCATGCACTTTATTTCAATCCTGCTCGCGCTCTCTTTATGTACCTTACAGTAGGTCTCAACAGTATTTTCCAAGCGCGGCAACTCCTCTTTAGGAGTTACCATAACGACTATACACCTAAAATTTCGATGAGCTATTGTTTCATAATTAACACCAGAATTGTACACACGTTCAAATACATCGTATATCATTCTGGAATTTCCTGCAGCGATTTTCAGGTATTTTATCTCAACTATTAAGTCAGTGTTATTGAGTTTAGATACACCAATGAAGTCGTAACAGTATTTTCCCATACGGATATTGCGTTCAAATGAATATTTGTTTGCGTACCTTTTTGTAAAATAGTTAAAGCACAAATCTTCAATTTCGATGTATTTATTCATCGCGCTTGAGTGATCATTGACAGCAGATGAAACTGGCGGAGTAGGAGCCTCAATGGAAGCTGTTTCTTTTACCTCCTCTTCTATTTTAGCAGCCACCTCTGCACTACTCATTTTTAGTAAATTCAATGTTTGAATGGCTGCTTCAGCATCAAGCTTTTTATCAAGATTCTTTTGGAGCCCTGCCCATTTGAAGATGCCATGAGTAAGAAGTGGGCTTCCAAGTCCGCGCTGGACGAGAACGGTGAGCCGATTCTAAGCACCAAGGGCAAGCCTGTTCTCAAGAAGTCCTACAGCGTTTTGCAGGACGATTTCTTCCGGTATATGCGCGACGCCGGGTACGACGATGTGGAGCGCGGCGAACGCGGTAGCTCTGAGGAACACCTGACCGTGACGCAGTTCAAGGTACAGCAGGAGCAGGCACGGCTGGCAGAACTCACAGAGCAGAACCGCCAGCAGGAACAGCAGGCAGCGACGCTCGGCAAGCAGATCAAAAAAATTCAGAATCAGCAGGTCGATGTGGCGGCTATCGAAAAGATTGAGGCGAGGTCCGTTCCACTGTCCTCCAAGGTGATATTGGAGCGCTCTGAATACGAATCGCTGGCAGTGGCGGCAAAGAAGTACGTTGCGTCGGAGAAGAAAGAATCCAAACTGCAAAAGGCGTTGGATGCGGCAAACAGGCTGATTGCAAAGCTCAAGGCAGAGATTGCCGCTTTGAAGCAGGAGCTTTCCGAGTACAAATCCGTTCGCAGCAAGCTCCGTACATCGGATCTGGACCGTGAAAATGCAGAGCTTCGCGGGAAAGTTCAACACTATGAAGACGTAATCCAGCGCAATAACCTCTGGCATTTCTTCCGTCCACACAGAGAAAAAGCAGCATTGCGTGACGATGCCCGCTGATGCCGTGTTGAGCTGAGAAAAACAGATTTTACCGAATTGGAGCGTCCAGATTGAGCAGCGTATCATCCGGGCGCTCCCCATTCAAAAATCAGCCTGCTTTTGCAGGTGTAGAGCTGACAAAAAATCTTGAAAATGCGCCTGTTTTTGCAGAACAGGCAGAAATGGAGGCAATATGAAAACCGGACTGACCAAACGGCAGAAAACGACCTGCATCTATTTTGACGAAGCCAGCAAAACCGTTGAAATCCAGACGCACAATACTGCGCTCAAAAAGCGGCTGACACAGTATGCGGCAGAGCATCCCAACCTGTGCAGGCAGACCGACGATGACGAACAGGGCGGGCTGACCTTCGAGATCGACCGCAAGCGTTTTGCCGTCCGTCTGACCGCGCCGTATTCGGATACGCGCCGACAGGCAGCAAGTGAGCTTGCCAAAGGAAATACAAATCGGTTGAGAAATGCAAAATGAGCATTAACCATGTGGGGAAAAATCAGGTACATAACCTTTCCCCATCATATTGAATTCAAACGAGAGGTGTGTTATAATGGGGAAAAATCAGGTATTGTTCTTGTCCCAGATGGAGGAAAGCAAAATGGCAAAGCAGGTTCACATCCGCGTAGATGATGATATTTATAAGGAACTCAGCGACTATTCTGTAGTAAGTGGGCAGTCCATGCAGGACTGCCTGTCTGTAGCAATTAGGCAAATGCTCGTCAAGGCAAAGGAAGAACCTTCTCAGGATTGTAATGGGTACACCTTTATTGATTTATTTGCAGGTATTGGCGGTATGCGACTTGCATTCGAATCAGCCGGTGGGTGCTGTGTTTATTCTAACGAATGGAATAAGTACAGCCAGCAGACCTATTACGCAAACTTTGGTGTGCAACCGGACGGTGATATTACAAAGGTTCAGGCTGAAAGCATCCCGGATCATGATATTCTTGTAGCGGGATTCCCCTGTCAGCCGTTCTCAATCGCCGGGGTTTCAAAGAAAAACAGTTTGGGGCGTGCTACCGGATTTGAGGACAAGACCCAGGGAACGCTTTTCTTTGATGTATGCCGTATCCTGAAAGCAAAGCGTCCGAAAGCGTTTATGCTGGAGAATGTTAAAAATCTTTGCAGTCATGACAAAGGCAGAACTTTTCAGATTATCCAAGAATCTCTGCGGGAGCTGAACTACAAAGTATTCTTCCGGGTCATTGACGGAAAAGGCTATGTACCGCAGCACAGAGAACGTATTGTCATTGTCGGTTTTGATAAAGAACGCTATGGAGAGGATATCAGTTTTTCTTTTGATCTGCACCCTTTGAAGAAGCAGCCGGTTGTGCGTGATATTCTTGAAAAAGAGGTCAGCGAGAAGTATACTCTTTCAGATAAACTCTGGATTTACCTTCAAAACTATGCTGCAAAACACCGTGAAGCAGGCAATGGTTTTGGCTACGGAATCGCCCCCCTGAACGGAGTGACCAGAACGATCAGCGCTCGTTATTATAAAGACGGTTCTGAAATTCTGATCGAACAGCGCGGAAAGAATCCACGTCGTTTGACACCGCGTGAGTGTGCGAGATTGCAGGGCTTTCCAGACAGCTTCAAAATCCCGGTTTCGGATACGCAGGCATATCGACAGTTTGGAAATTCCGTTGTTGTTCCGCTTATGTCCGATGTCGCAAAGCTGATTGTTGCAAAGCTGGAACAACTCGATGCTGACCCGCAAATCGAAATTGCTTTTTCCAATATTCCGCAGAGGAAGGTGATATAAATGCCAGAAGGATACGCAATTCAGGCAATACAGGCTGTTCTGAGCGGCCAGAGAGCTTATTGCAAGTTTCTTGCGGCAAATGATACCGGCTTGACCGGAGGGCATCAGGCGGGAATCTATATTTCAAAGCCGTCAATCCCCATCCTTTTTGATGAACCGGGTATCAAGGGAACGAACAAGGAAAAATGGGTAAAGGTCAAATGGCAGGACGGTATTGAAACAGATACCCGGTTTATTTACTACGGAAAGGGTACGCGAAACGAGTATCGGATTACAAACTTCGGGCGCGGTTTCCCTTTCCTGCGCCCGGAGTATACAGGGGCGCTTTTTGTATTTGCAAAATGTGATGTTGAGGATTATCAGGCATTTGTACTGAATTCCGAAGAAGATATCGACCAGTTCCTTGACGCATTCGGCATCAGTCCAACAGAGACAAATCAGTTGATTGATGCTGGGCGGGTACAGGAAGAAACGCAGGAACGGATTGGCATTCAGGAGTTTATTGCAGGGCTGACAGTAGATTTTCCTCTCTCAGAAGAAATGTCCGCAGCAGCTCGTGACATTCAGAACCGTGTATATGACCATCTTGAATTTATCCGCACGAATCCTGACCGTAAGATCATCGACTGGACAAATACGGAGTATGCACTTTTTCGTGCGATTGAACACGCACGATATGGGGATGCCATCGCACGCGGATTTACGTCCGTAGACGAATTTATCACGATGGCAAATATGGTTCTGAACCGCAGAAAGAGCCGTGCAGGAAAGAGTCTGGAGCATCACCTTTCTGCAATCTTTGACGGCAATGAAATCATATACACCGCACAGGCTGTTACAGAGGGCAACAAGAAACCGGACTTTATCTTTCCTTCGCAGGCATCGTATCATGATATGACTTTCCCCACAGACAAGCTGATCTCTCTGGCTGCAAAAACGACCTGCAAGGATCGTTGGCGCCAGGTTATCAACGAAGCTGATCGTTTGCGTGACAGACCCAAATACCTCTGTACGCTCCAGCAGGGAATCTCCCCGGCACAGATGGACGAAATGCAGAGCGAGAATGTTATTCTCGTTGTCCCACGGCAGTACATCACGTCCTATCCCGCAGATCGTCAGGACAGAATATGGACACTTTCAAAGTTCGTTTCTTATGTGCGCGAGGTCGAAGGACTCTGATGGCGGATATTGTTTCTCCGGAAAAGCGCAGTCAGAATATGTCTGCGATACGATCAAAAAACACAAAGCCCGAAGTGTATCTGCGGAAACTGCTTTTTGCACAGGGCTATCGTTATCGGATTGCAGATAAGTCTGTTCCGGGGCATCCTGATATTTTTCTGCGTAAATATAACACTGCGATTTTCGTCAATGGTTGCTTCTGGCATCGTCACCCAGACTGCAAATACGCATATACGCCAAAGAGCCGCGTGGAATTCTGGCAGAAAAAGTTTGATGATAATGTCAGACGGGATAGTGCAGTGAAAGCAGAATTGCTGGAGCATGGCATTAAGCTCTTAACGGTATGGGAATGTGCAATTCGGCGTATGCAGAGAGACAAGATTGAAGAAGAACGTGCGCTCGCAAAGATCATTCTCTTTATAAAATCGAACGAGAAGAACGCAGAAATAATGTAGAAGCTATGTCGAGCGCATATTTGAATTTGATAAGATTTTTTTGAAGCAAGATCGAGTGAAGAATCAGAACAATATTGTTGCATTATTCCTGACAGTGTGCTATAATGCTTTGTGGAAAGGAGTGAGGCGAGAATGTCACTTCTCGAAAATTTCAAACCGTTTAATTTCAACGAAGGTGTACCATACGTCTCGATAACAATCAACGGCATGACCTTCAACAAGTCAGTCATAATGAAGTTGGAATATCCGGAATATGTTCGCCTCCTTATTGATGAAGAAACAAAACGTATAGCCGTACAACCTTGCGCACAAGACACCCCAAACGCCGCGACTTTTTATAACAAGGAAAAGAAGTCAAATGCACTTTCTGTGCGCTGGAACGGTCGCGATCTTCTTAATACAATTCAAGGGATCATGCATTGGGATTTATCTAAATGCGGTTATCGAGTTGATGGAGTATTACTTAAAGAAGATCAGGCCATGCTGTTTGATCTTACCCAGGCAAGTGAATTGAAGTAGTCCGCTGTCCGACAGCTTTGGCTGTATGACATAAAAAAGAGCTTATCCGAGTTCCAGCTCGAATAAGCTCCAGTTTGAAAAGTAAATACGGTCAAACCGCCTATACTTCTCCATGACAAGTTAAGTATAACGGCTGTATTTACCTTTTTCAAGCGAATCCGAAATTCGTTTCGGAAAAATCCCGTTTGAAGGAGGTGCTGTGTTTATGAGAGAAACTCATAACGATGCCGTAGAGTACATCTATACTGCGTTTATTACGCTTAAGAATGGCAGGCGCATTTACGCCAGTCAGTATGGCTTGAAAGCATTTTGCATTCCCGTAAAAACTCGAAAATAACAACCACAAAAAGGATGTTGGCGGTTTCATCCTTTTCATTTTTTGAAAGGATGATAGTATGAAAGGAAAAAATCAGCACGTAACTCCGCACCCCAATGGCGGCTGGCAGGTAAAAGGCGAAGGGAACTCCCGCGCTACAGCGAGAACCCAGACACAAACAGAAGCAATCAAAATTGCACGGAGCATTTCCCGCAATCAGGAATCCGAGCTTGTTATCCATCGTCCAAATGGAGAAATCCGCGACAAGGATTCTCACGGGCATGATCCGTTCCCTCCACGAGGATAACTCAGGTGGAATCTTTCCGCTATTGATAGCATCCCCTGATAGCTTTTTGATAGCAGAAAGTCGGATACCCCATAGGATTGGGATAATTGGTATCAAATAAAGCCAAATGGAATCAAACGGTCTATACAAAAAAGTTTAGAGCGCGTTTCCACTTGGCGAGTGGGAATAACCCTGACAACAAACAGCGCTGCCTGATTTGGAACCAAATCAGGCAGCGCTGTTCTGTTTGCTCTTTTACACTACCGGCTTATCAGCTTATAAGCCACAACGCGGGCATCATCCACGGCGATCTGTCCATCGCGGTTCATATCACATGTAAGCAGCTGCAGCACATTGTCGGCACCCGCGGTATCTGCATACAGATTGGCGTGGTACAGCTCATAAATGTACTGCGCGTCATTGATATCCACCGTTCCGCTGCCGTTGACATCTCCGCTGTACCGCAGAGAGGTGGACGACCCGGTGCCAACTGTGATCTGCTTCCGAGCGGCAGACACCGTACTGGGAAGGTTGTCCCCTGTCGCCACCAGCCACACATAGGCGCCGTATTCCTGCGACCAGAACATAGGTTGGCTTCCGTAATACAGCCCCTTGCCGGCGGGCAGCGCCGTCCCCGGCACCGCCTTCAGCAGCACCACCTCGTCGCCGTCCCGTTTTACAAAGGTACTGGCAGTAACGCTGATCCGCGGCTGCTGGGTCTTGGTCACCGTCACGGTGATGATGCCGCCGGCCATTTCAGAGGCCGGGATACGATACCAGTTTTCGCGCTCCATGGCTTCAAAGGTCACAGTGCGGCCGCTTCGCTGGGCGCTGATGGTGTAGGTGCAGTCGTCCGTCGGATCAATAAAGAACTGGAATTCCTTGTCATTTTTGGCCTGATAACTACCCTTGCCGTCCATCACATCCGCCGCGCCGCTGCCCACGAACACCACCTGCGTGGTACCGGACTGCGCCGCCTTGATGACGGTGATGACCACGTCTCCGGTGATCTCCCCGCCGGGGATGGTGTAGGTGTTGCCGTTGGCAATGGGGTTCACAAGGCGGCCGCCCACCGTGACGGACACGGCGTAATCATAGTTGTTGGCGCGGCTCACAGAAAAGATATAGTCGTTGCCGAATGTCGCCTTTGACGACCACTGCACCACATCGTCCTGACCGCTGCCGGTCAGCTCTACGGTGTACGTCCGGGAAACGGGTTCAGAGGCATAGATCACCAGATCGCCGGTAACAGCGCGCACCGTGTACGTTCCGTCGCCGTTGTCCTCCACAGCGACCGCCTGCCCGTCCATTTCGGCGGTAAAGCCGTAGTCTATCCCTGCCGGGGCAGAGAAGGTGTAGTCCTGCCCCTTCAGGACGAAGCTCGCGCCGCTGATGCCCTCCACATCCGGCAGCTCCACGGCGCAGCCGCCCGCGTGGATGGTCACGGTGCTCGTCGTAATATCGGCAGCACGGGCATCCTTCAGCGCATTGACACCGCGATCCACATAGGCCTCCGTCAACGTCACCTGCGCATCGCCCACCGCCCGGACGTTAAACGTCACAACAAAAGACTGCCCGATTCTCTGTTCACCGTATCCCGCGATGGTCAACGTACCGTTGCTGTCCTCCACGATCTCTGGCATGGCCTCACCGGCTGTTGCAATGCCCCCATAGCCCAGCCTCTCGCTGTCGTAGCGCAGCACGAAGTGGTACGCGTTGTAGCTGTCATCATTCTCATCCTGTGACGTCAGCTTCAAAGCGACCTTGACGCTGCCGCCCTCCGCATTGGTGGTATCGCTGTACAGCAGCGCGACACGAAAAAGCGCCGGCTCCTCACCCGTTACACGGGCAGGCAGCACGGCGCAAAGCAGAACAACGGCCAAAAGCACAGAAAGAATCTTTTTGGTAACATGTATCTTTTGCATTTGTGATCCACCCCTATCCAATCAGGAAATTTTCGCCTTGTAGGGTCCTGAGCGGCAAAATTCCCCCTGAATCCCGCAAAACCAACAAAATTCTAACCATATTATGTCATTATTTGCAAGACCTTTGCCGCAAATTACATATAGAACTTGTCAAGCAGTTTTTGTGCATGTTGCACAATTCACACCAAATACAGCATATTACGCTGCGCTTTATTCTTATTCAGTCAATTATCAGCAACTTTTACGGCAGCATCCATCGAAAGACAATGCCGCTGATTTAAATTTTCACACAAACGCGCCCAGGGGTAAAGGCCTTTATCCGGCCTTCACCCCTGGGCTTGATCAGTCTGCCTCGCGGCAGGCTCCATTTGTTTGTATGGTTTACTTTTCCAACCTCACAGCACACACTATGCCGACTTAGCTTTCACGACCGGATCCTCTCCTTTTGCCCACCCAGGCCATACCGGTAAGGGATGTCAGGGCAAGCGCCGCATACAGGCCAATGCCCATATCGGCAGTGCGGGGAGATGTCTCACCGCTGAGCGTGAAGCTAAAGTTGGCTACATAGCCGTTGTCGTAATAAACCGTGCCGAAGTGGTAGCCCTGCGCCAGCGTAGCTGTATACACGCCTTTCAGCCGCACGATGGTTCCCTTCACGGTGTAATCGCCGCCGCCCAGCTGCGTACCATCCACATAAACAGCAGAAACCTTAGTGCCTCCACTGTTCACGCCGAATTGCAGGGTTGCACCGGCCTTGCCGTTCTGTCCATCACCCGATGTCAGGCTGTATGTTCCACCATAGCTGCTTCCGCTGCGCAGTCTGTATCCGATGGCATAAGTAGCCGGCTTTCCGGTGTGCACCACGAGAACGCCGCCGCGCACCTCTATGAACTCTCCATCGGCATTGGGCGTTGAAGTCAGTGTTTCGACCTTGCCATCGATGCAGCGATACGCGGCCATACTGCCGACGCTGACACCGCTGGTAGCAAAGGGGATATTGATGGTCAGCAACCGATCTCCCGTGCTGGAAATAGTGGTCGCAGGCGCATCGTCAACAGACTTGGAAAGCGTCATGTCCACGAATTCGATCTTCTGACCGGCGGAGCGCTCCTCAATAGCTGTGCGAACAGCCGCATCGACCTCTTCGGCCGTTTTGGGCGTGACGGTCAGAAGCAGCGCCACCTTCTTGCCGCTTTCGGCATATTTGTCTGCAACGGCATCCAGTCCGCCAACGGTCGTCTTGCTCACGTCAGCCTTCGGCTCGCTGCCTGCGGCAGGCGGCGTGGCAGGCATCCCAATCCTGACCTCAAAGCTGACATCCGTGCCCGGGAGCACGATCATATCAACCGTGTAGCTGCCGGCGCTGTCCACATTGACCAGTGCGGTCCTTGTCTTGCCGTCCTTCGCAGCAACGATATTGTACAGCCCGGTTTCCACGGTCTGGAAGCTGTACACGCCATTGGCATCGGTCGTAGCAGCGGCAATCTTTCGATTCCCCAGCATCAATTCAACAACCGCGCCAACTGCCGGGCGGTTACCGAGTACGACAGATCCGGTAATCGTTGCCTTGCGGACAGCATTCCGCACCCACCTTGCATAGAGGGTCATGTCATGGTTGACAAGCATATTGCTGCCGAAATTCCACGCATTGGTGCAGGCTGCATCCGTATACCACCCCGCAAAGGTATAGCCCGTCTTGGTGGGATCTGTGGGCTTGGCGATAGTCGTGCCATAGTCCTGCGTGATAGACTCAACCTCGCTGCCGCCGTCCGTATCGAACGTGATCGTATACTGATTGATCTCCCACGTTGCCGTAACGGTCATATCCCCCGCAGGCATAGTGCCGGGAATCTTCTCGCTCCAACCGGCGAAAGTATAGCCCGTCTTGGTGGGGTCCGCGGGCGCGGTGATGGCCGTGCCGTAGTCCTGCGTGATGGACGCAACCTCGCTGCCGCCGTCCGTGTCGAACGTGATCGTGTACTGATTGATCGTCCACTGCGCCTTAACGGTCACATTCTCCGCGGGCATAGTCTCAGGAATTTTCTCGCTCCACCCCGCGAAAGTATAGCCCGTCTTGGTGGGAACTGCGGGCGCGGTGATGGCCGTGCCGTAGTCCTGCGTGATGGGCTCAACCTCGCTGCCGCCGTCCGTATCGAACGTGATCGTGTACTGATTGATCTTCCACTGCGCCTTGACGGTCAGGTTGTTGGCGGGCATGCTGGTGGGAATCGTCTTATCCCAGCCGTCGAAGGTATAGCCCGTCTTAGTAGGAGCCGCGGGCGCGATGACGGCTGTGCCGAACTTATAGGTCTCCTTGCTCACCGCCGTGCCGTTGTCGGCATCCACCGTCAGCGTATAGCTGTTGCGGGTGTAATAAATGTTCACAACGGTGCTGCCATTAGCGGCAATGGTGGCCTGAGCGACCGTGCCGGCAGTAAAGCCAGCCTTATCTTTGACGACAGCCATGGTCTGCTCGCCAGTGGTGCCGGTCATGGGAACAGTCTCCACATCATATCCGTCTGTCAGCGTCTCATAGTGATGCTGCACCGTGTAGGCGGTGTCGGTGTTGGCCATCCACTTGGCGGTAAAGGTCAACGCGGTCTTTCCCATGGTCTCGGGGATGGCCTTATCCCAGCCGGCGAAGGTATAGCCCACGCGTGTGACCGTGGGTGCCGTAATGGCTTTGCCATAGGTACCGGTGGTGGTCGTTCCGCCCACGCCGCCATTGGCGTTCCACGTGATCTTATGGGTGTTGTTGAAGAAGGACAGCTGATAGGTAACACTGTACGTGATACCCTCCTCGGTCTTGCCGTTCACCTTTACCGGCATGGACTTACCGTCCAGCACGGAGATATACGTACGCGCAGAGTCTTTCAGCTCCACACCTGCCTGCCGTGCCACGGCCAGCATCAGCTCCATCTGCTTGCCGCCGGTTCCATCTTTGAAGGACACCTCCGGCTGATCGCCCACCTGCACGGAGGTGATCTCCCCGTATCCAAACAGTACCGTCAGGAAATCGACCGTCGTAAGCTTCACAGCAGGATAGTCCTCATCGATGAGCCGCGTCTCCACGTCATAACCGTTCAGCGTCAGCTCCGCGATCTGCTTTCCTTCGATCAGCAGCTTTTCGTTGGTAGGCACCACAGCACCTGCCACGTTCTTCTCCAGTGCGGCGACGGACGCATTTGTAACAGCGGTCACAAAGGCGTTGTAAAGCTTCGCAGTTTCGACGCTATAATCCCCCCGCTGGTCGCCGTTCATCTTCTGATAGTAGCCCCGGGCAATGCCGAGCTTTTCACCGGCGAAGTCATCTCCCATGGCTATCAACAGATACAGATAGCTGGTCCACTTGGCCGTAATGGTCAAATCCCCATCAGGCATGGTAGTGGAGTTCTGATCCCAGCCGTCGAAACGGTACCCCTCTTTCTCAGGAGCTTCGGGCGGAGTAATGGCATCACCATAGTATTTCTGCTCCGTATGATATACCTTGCCCGACTTGTCAACAACGAATTTCAGCGTGTACGGGATATGCTCCCACTGTGCTTCCAGCGTCACGATGCTGCTGGCCTCCGCCGTCAGGTTGCTGACAGCCTGGCCGTCCGTATAGGTGGTATTGCCCAGCTTCCATCCCGTGAAGCGCCAGCCCGTCCGGGTAAAGCCGTTGGCTGCGAGAGCCTGCTTCTCGTCATAAGTGAAGCTCTGGTCAGCCATGCTGCCCTCGCCGCCGTTGGCGTTGAACGTCACCGTGTATGTGTTGGCGCTGAAGCTGCCGGTGATGGTCACATCGTTGTCCGGCATGGTGAATTTGCCGTTCTTAGCCGTTGCGCCCTCCACCGTCCAGCCGCTGAAGGTATAGCCGGTCTTGGTCGGATCAGCTTGCACCGCCACAGCCGTGCCGTAATTGACGGGCGCCTGGCTCTTCATCTCGCCGTCCAGCATGTACGTCAAGCTGTGCTGATGAACCTTGGTGGTTGCCGTAAAGGTCAGGTTCCGCGCGGGCATCTTTTCAGGAGCAGCAGGGCTCCACGCCGACACATCGTAGCCTGTCTTCGTGTAGATATAGGTGGGAATCTCCGCGCCGTAGGTCACGCTCTCGGTCTTCACCGTCTGGCCGTCCACCTGATAGGTGATGGTATAGGTGTTGATGCTCCAGTGCGCCGTCAGGGTCTGATTGCCCGTAATAGTCACGGCATCGCCGCTCTTCACCTGCGTCTCGCCATCAAACCAACCCTCAAACGTATAGCCCTCCTTCGTCGGAGCGGGCAGAGTCGGATACTTGCCGCCATAGGTAACGGTGATGTCCTCGCATGCGCTGCCGCCGTTGGCGTCAAACGTCACCGTGTACTTGTTGACCGTCCACTTCGCCGTAACGGTCATATCCCCCGCGGGCATGGCCTCGGGAATCTCCTTATCCCAACCGTCGAAGGTGTAGCCAGTCTTGGTGGGGTCTGCGGGTTTGGTGATAGCCGTGCCGTAGTCCTGCGTAATAGTCTTGTAGACCGTCTCACCGTTCTTGAACGTAATCGTGTACTGGTTGATCTTCCACTGCGCCTTGACGGTCATGTTCTCCGCAGGCATTCTTCCGGGAATCTTCTCGCTCCAACCGGCGAAGGTGTACCCCTCCTTGGCGGGGTTTGCGGGCGCGGTGATGGCCGTGCCGTAGTCCTGCGTGATGGACGCGACCGCGCTGCCGCCGGCCGTGTCGAACGTGATCGTGTACTGGTTGATCTTCCACTGCGCCTTGATGGTCAGGTTCTCGGCGGGCATGGTCTCGGGAATCTCCTTATCCCAACCGGCGAAAGTATAGCCCGTCTTGGTGGGGTTCGCAGGTGCGGCGATGGCCGCGCCATAGTCCTGCGTAATGGCCGCAACATCGCTGCCGCCGGCCGTGTTGAAGGTGATGGTGTACTGGTTGATCTTCCACTGCGCCGTGATGGTCATATTCTCGGCGGGCATGGCCTCGGGAATCTCCTTATCCCAACCGGCGAAAGTATAGCCCGTCTTGGTAGGATCCTTCGGCGCGATGATAGCCGTGCCGTAGTCCTGCGTAATGGGCGCGATCGTCGTACCGCCATCCGTATCGAAACTCACCGTGTAGCGATTGATACCCCACTGCGCCACAAGGGTCACGGTCGCACCGACTTCCGCCGTCAGATTTTTGACAGTCGCCTCATCGCCGTAGGAAGCGGTACCCAACTTCCATCCAGTGAAGTTATACCCGGCTCTTGTAAAACTGTTCTTCGTCAGCTTCTGCTCCGCGTCATAGGTGAAGCTCGTGGCTTCCATGGTACCCTCGCCGCCGTTGGCGTCAAACTTCACCGTGTACTGATTGGCCGTCCACTTCGCCGTGATGGTCATATTCCTTGCGGGCATGGTGGTGGGGATCTCCGCATCCCAGCCGTCGAAGGTGTAGCCCGTCTTGGTGGGGTCTGCGGGCTTGGCGATAGCCGTGCCGTAGTCCTGCGTGATGGGGTTGATCTTACTGCCGCCGTCCGTGTCGAACGTGATCGTGTACTTGTTGATCGTCCACTGCGCCTTAACGGTCACATTCTCCGCGGGCATGTTCGCAGGAATATTCTCATCCCAACCGGCGAAGGTGTACCCCTCTTTGGTGGGATCTGTGGGCTTGGCGATAGTCGTGCCATAGTCCTGCGTGATGGGGTCGATCTTACTGCCGCCGTCCGTGTCGAACGTCACCGTGTACTGGTTGATCGTCCACTTCGCCTTGACGGTCATGTTCTCCGCAGGCATTCTTCCGGGGATCTCCTCGCTCCACCCCGCAAAGGTATACCCCGTCTTGGTGGGGTCTGCGGGTGCGGTGATGGCCGTGCCGTAGTCCTGCGCAATGGGGTCGATCTTACTGCCGCCGTCCGTGTCGAACCTGATCGTGTACTGGTTGATCTTCCACTTCGCCTTGACGGTCATATTCCCCGCTGGCATGGTGGCGGGGATCTCCTCGCTCCACCCCGCAAAGGTATACCCTGTTTTGGTGGGGTCTGTGGGCTTGGCGATAGTCGTGCCATAGTCCTGCGTGATGGACTCAACCTCGCTGCCGCCGTCCGTGTTGAACGTGATCGTGTACTGGTTTGCCGTCCAGTTGGCGGTATATTCCCGGTTTCCGGTGGCATTTTTGATGGTGACAGCCTTCTCCGTCCCACTAAAACCCGTGCCGCTCCAGCCGGCGAAGGTATAGCCCTCCTTGGTGGGGTTCTTGAGGGTAAAGTCGCTCTCCACCGTGTAGCTGTTGGGATTGCCCTCGACCGTGCCGCCGTCCAGGTCGTAGGTGATGCTGTAGTTGACCACCTTCCACTGCGCCTTAACGGTCACGTCCTCTGCGGGCATGGTTCCGGGAATCGTCTTATCCCAACCGTCGAAGGTATACCCCGTCTTGGTGGGATCAGCGCTGGGCTTGGTGATGGCTGCGCCGAATTTGACGGTGCCGCTGGTATAGCCGGTGGCATTCACCGTTCCGCCGTTCATATCCCACGTCAGCGTATAGCTGTTGCGGGTGTAATAAATCTTCACCACCGTGCTGCCGTCGGCTGCGATGGGACGCTGCGTGACCGTCCCGGCAGTGAATCCCGGATAGGACTTGGCTGCGGCGGCTGTCGTGGAACCGGTGGTTCCAGTCTTGTTCTCCGTCTCGTAGAGGGTATAGCCGTCATCCGCAAGGTTCTGCCAATAATGCTCCACCTTATAGGCGGTGTTGGTGCTGGGTGTCCACTTGGCAATCAGAGCCAGATTTTCTCTGGGCATGACCTTGGCTTCAAACTTCGTTCCGCCGTTGTACCACCCGGCGAAGGTATAGCCGGTCTTAGTGGGGATGGGGAGAGTCAGCTTCTCGCCCCACGCCACGGTCCTATTCTCAATGGAATTGCCTCCATCGGTATCAAAGGTGATGGTGTACTTGTCCTTTTCCCAAGTATACACATTGTTGACCCACCCGCCTGTGTAGCCGCCAAAGGTAGAGGGGATGAATTGGAAGGACAACTCACGGACAGGATCGCTGCGATAGTTACCATCACTATCCTTGTAGTATCCGTTAGCCTCCTTGGTGGTCATAGAAAACACTGCATTCGCACCCCTGCGGATATTCTTCGCGTCACAGCCGCTTACCACGGTACCGGCAAAGGTGCCGTTGACAGTCAGAGAACTGTCATCCGACAGCTTCAGTGTCGCCGCCGAGCGGTCAGCAGGATATTGCGTTCTATCAGTATTTTCCACATCCTCAAACTTGTCATAGAACACCACGGTCTTGCCTTCGTTGACAGTGAGTTTGGCCTTGCTGGTGGTCATGGTGACGCCGGGCATGAACTTGAAATCCTCGGTGAAGGCATAGTTGCCGTTGTTCAGCGCGAAGTCATAGGTACCGTTGAAGGGATAGATGTAATCCTTTGTAGAAAGCGAAACCATCTGGAGGATCGTCAGCGTGGAGCTGGAAAAGTCCGCGCCGCCCGTGATGGTGTAATGCTCTCTGCCATCGGTGCTGACCTTTTTGATCAGCGTGGCATTATCCTTCAGGCGGATCAGACCGTTGCTGTTATCCACCTGCGGGAAGCGGGTGCTGGTATACATATTACTGGCAAACATCCGCACAAAGCCGCTGTAGGCGCCGCCGCTGTAAACGGTAATGGTGGAGGAGATATTGTCCGCCTTGTACTCGTTCATAGGATAGACGTCTTTGCTGTACATGGCTCTGGCCTGACTGCCGCCGCGCCAGTTGATGACCACATACAGGTCGGTCAGGGTGCCGCCGCTCTGGACAGTCACATTGCCGCTTTCGCCCTCGATCAGGCCAAAGGCGTCCACCGCGCCGCCGCTCTGGATGTCGATGGTGCCGTTGTTCACCACGCGGCCATAGCCGCCGTTGATGTCATAATCATAGTGGCCGGCGGCCTGACGGCCTATCTCCGCGTTGACCACCAGCGTACCATTGACCGTCAGCGTCTTACCGCTTGCAATGGTCAGGGTGCGGTACAATGTACCTTCCCTGCCCCAGCTCTTGCCTACGCCGGTGCCGCAGGGCGGATCACCCGCCGCTGCTTCTCCACGGGTGGAAGCATTGCCCAGATCCGTTGTCGTGCAGGGTACCACCAGCGTCACACCCGCGGGGATGGTCAAATCGGTAGAAATAGTCGTATCCTTGGTCAAAAGCACCGTGTCGCCGGAGCCTGCTGCCTTCACCACAGACGCAAGCTCGCCCAGCTCGCCCTTGTCCATGTTCCACGCCTCGTAATTGCCGGCAGACTTGTCAAACTTGGCAACCAGCGTTATCCCCTCTTTGGCCACGCAGGTATAGGTGTTCTCCAGCGACAGCAGCTTGCCGCTGCCGTCAAACCAGCCGTAGAACTGGCAGCCGTCTTTGGCCGTGGCGGTGTAGGTCTGCTTGGAACCTTCAGGAACAGGCTGATTCAAGTTGTCACCGCTGACGGTGCCGCAACTCTCGTTGGATGACTTGACGTCCACCATCACGTCTTTCCCGCTGGACAGGAAAATATTCCTGATCCACGCGGTGTCTTCGCCAGCAAAAGCTTCACCATCCCACGGCGGCGCATCATTGCAAAACAGGAAATAAACGGTTTCTCCGGCACTCACAGGAATGGCAAGTGTCTCCCACTTTGTCATGATGCCGGAAAATTTATCCATATTATCTGCATTATCCCACGCACCAGTGACGTCTTCTCCATAGTCAAAACCCGGAGCAGTCCCCTTCGCGTAGAGAAGTCCATCACCCTTAAGTGATCCCCAACCCTTCCTAAATTTGCCAGTCGCCTTTTCCGAGGAGACCTTGTAGTCGAGCATTAAGGTACCCGCTTTATTTGCCGTAATGGAAAGCGGCGAGCTTGAGCTTGTGATCATCTGATTGCCGGAAGCGAGACTGCCGTCCGCCAGCTTTGTCCAACCCAGCGCCCCCTCAGTCTTCACGGTTAGATTTTCATATCCCGCAAACTCGGTTTCGGCATCCATAATTCTTACTTCGTAATTGTTTTTGGCAGGATCCGCATCGGCCACAAAGGTATATTCGTTCTCATGGCTCAAACGGACAGTGTCACCGCTGCGGTAGAAGCCCTGCATGCACTTGTTTTCCGCACCAATCGTTGCTGTGATTTTCACGTCGTGCGTCTGCGCCACTTCTATCTGCGTTCCTGAAATTAAGCTCACCGGATCCTTGCCATTATCAGAGTAAATGGCGGTAACGCCATCCGGTAGGGTTACAGTAAAATTCGTTTTCTCCAGTCTAACGATACGAACATTAGTCAAATACCCCGAATCCACCCCCTTATTCTCATAATCTCTATATTCAATAGAAATTTTATCGCCATTTTCCTTCAGATTTATGGCCGCTGTTTGAAACAGTGATGTCTCAATATTGACTTTTTCGCTTGCGCCATAAAGCGTCTTATCAAATGTCCAATCACTATTTGCGACACCAAAGTTGTTCTGCGCACTTGTACTCGTTTCGACCGCATAGTCAAAAACCAGTACGTAATCGCCCCGTGCAACGTTTTTGTCGATCGTAACGGTTATTGCCAGCGCTGGATACGCAAAACTCGTCGTGTCCCTTGTTGCCTTCAAAAACCATTTCGTTTTTGCTTCATTTTGCAGTAATTGATTCTGGTCTCCTCCGTTATTCTTAACCTCCACCGTCACCCCCTCCGGGCACTCGGTGACAATCTCCGCAAAGTCGCCGGTGACGGTGCCTGTTCCGGCAGCGACGGCAGGAGCCTCCTGCTGGGACGCCTGTACAGGCGCTCCCGCCGCGTCTGCGGGCGCACCCGTCCCCTCCGCCTGTGCGGGAACGACCATCAGGCTCATGAGCATCACCACGCTCATGAGCAGGGAGACTGTTCGCTTCCAAAGGTTACGTTTCATTGTCTCTTTCTCCTTTGTATATATTTTTTCGTTTAATTCCCGATTTTGTTTTCTGTTTCTCGCGGCACTGCGGCGCGCGCAGTGCCCGGAGAAGCAGAAAGCACACAGGGGGTATCGCCATGCGATACCCCCTGTGAAGCGCTTTACGCAGCACTCTTCACGGAGATATCTCCTTGTGCAGAGAGCGGATGGGGCTGCCCGATCAGGCCAGTGCGCCCCAGGTGTTCACGCCCACGATGCCGTCCACGGCCAGCGCCCGGGCGGTCTGGAACTTGACGACGGCGTTGTAGGTCTTGATGCCGAAGATGCCATCCACCGTACCGCAGTCATAGCCCAGCGCGTTCAGTCTGGTCTGCAGGGTCTTAACGGCCTCGCCGGTGCTGCCGCGGCACAGCAGCGGCATGTTGCTGGTGATAGAGGCGGTCTGCGTCTCCACCACGGTGGTGCCAGTCACGCCCAGCGCCGCCCAGGTGTTCTTGCCGACGATACCGTCAACAGCCAGGCCGCGATCCTTCTGGAACTTCACAACGGCGTTGTAGGTCTTGGCACCGAAGATGCCGTCCACCGTACCGCAGTCATAGCCCAGCGCGTTCAGCTGCGCCTGCAGGGTCTTGACATCCTCGCCGCGGCTGCCGGAGTAGACCAGGGGCATATCCTTGGTCACAACGGAGTAGGAGCCGCCGCTGGAGGGTCTGGACGGAGTGGGGGGCGTGGGATCCTTGTCGAACACGAAGTTGACATTGACACTTTCAGCCGCGTCCACCACGCCGATGACGTTGTTAAAGGCTGTGACCATCGTCTTGACCATTTCCGTGGCGTTCGCTGCACCACGCAGGCTGGACAGGGCGGTCTTCAAGCCGCCCAGATCAGCACTTTCACCTGTAGGCATGATGGTGACAGTGCAGCCCTTGTTCAGCGTGGCAACGCTGGACCCAACGGCCAGCGTAGTGCCCTTGCCCACGTACAGGGTGATGGTGTTGCCCTGATCCGTGCAGGTGTCCAGCTTCACATGATCACGGATCGTCGTGTTCATGGCGCTCATGTCACTGAAGTTGTCCAGCTTCAGATCGTTCGCGTTGTCCTCAAAGCGAAGATACTCCGTGCCGATCTTGGCATAGGAATCCTTGGCAATGAGGATATAGCTGTCATCCGTCTCCTGTGTGCGGGCGGTGATGTAGCCGGTCAGTGCATGCCATGCAGCGCGGGCAGCCTCGGTGTCGGTGGTGGCAGCGATCTGGCCATTCTCGTATTTGCCGAACGTATAGATGCACGCCTTGCCATCGATGGTGGCATTGATCACGCCGCCATCAAAGCGGTAGGCACTGCTCAGCCAAGTGGCAAGGCTTACCACATTCTCACCCAGTGCAGCACCGGTATTCAGCGTAAGGGTATGTGTGCGGGTACCAGTCACGCCCAGAGACGCCACGTCGGTCATCCGCGCAGTGACAGTCACGCTGTTGGTGTTCACCGTGGCGTCGGCAGGCAGCTTCACCACAACATGGTAGTCACTGTCGACCGTGGCATCCACAGTGGTGTTATCGGAAGTCACACCGAAATAGAACTTCTCAGTGGCCCCCTCGGCGAATGCGGTTGCGGGGAAAATGCTCAAAAGCATGACCAACGCAAGCGCTGCGGACAAAATAGCTTTTTTCATTTTGATCCTCCTAAAAATTTTTTATAATAAGTGTGCATCTGCACATTTATTGCGGTTTTCAGCCCGATCAACGGGGCAGCAGAAGATAGGTGGAGTGCCCCGCGCCGCTTCGCTCCGGGCGAAGAACGGTGCCGGTCTTTGTACGGGTATGCGTGGCCGCGCAGCGGGTACACCGCGCCGTCTCCGTCCCGTCAAGGACGGCGGTGGCGTCGTTGTTGAAGCTGTAGCTGCCAAAGCTGTGCCCCGTGGCGGGAATGCGGTACTGATCCCGGTCGATCTCCTGCGCGGCCTTGTCGTCGGCAAAGCACGCGCCGCAGGTGGTACACACCCAATACGCCGCGTGACCGGGCGCGGTACACGTGGGCTCCACGGCGTTCTCCTTCTCCAGTGTATGGCTGCACGGCGGCAGGGCAAACACGCCGTGCATGGTCTGCGCCACAGGCACCGTCTCCGGCCCGTGGGTCTGCGTGGTGTCTGTCTTATCCGTCGAACTGATGCTGCCGGTGGTGTAGCTGGTGACGGTATAGTCTGCCAGCGTCCACGCATCGCCGGAAAGCGCCGTATAGCTCTTTCCCGGTGTCAGCGTCACCAGCCGCATTCCGTTCCACACCCGGCCGTTCAGCGGCAGAATGGTTGTCGTATCGCCATAGGCCGCCCTCGCGCCGATCTGCAGAGATTGCTCACATTTGCCGCCAGATTGCACCTCAACAGTCCCGCCGGCAGCGCCCGCCTGCACGATGCCGCCGAAGGCGGCGCCGTCAGCCACGGTCATGCGGCCGTTTACCGTCAGCACACCGCCGGTGGCAAGGCCAGCCTGTTTCAGCATGTCCGTGGTGGGATAATACTTCCCGCTCAGGCTGTTCTGCTTCAGTCCCTCCGTTACATACAGCGCGCCCTTTACAGTCAGCGCCGCATCGGCATCCACCGTGATGGCCGCGCCGGGCAGAACACCCAGCTTGCCGGTGACGGCATACTCTCCGCCGCGCAGCACATACGCATAGCCATAGGGCATGGGGAAAAACGCGGCATCCGCTGTCGATACCAACACGCCCAGGACGTTCATCTTCAGATCGCCGAAGTCGGCACCGCCCGTTATATCATAGGTCACGCGACCCAGATCATCGTTATAGCCCCGGATCACAGCCGCCGGATCCACGGTGCGGGTGAGCACCGCGCCGTCAGCCAGCGTCACGATGCCCGGCGCATGGCCGCAGCCCACTATCACAGCCGCGCTGTCCGTTTTGTTGAACATTCCGCTGGCGTACAGGTTGCAGCGGCCGCCCAGAAGCGCACCGCTCTCTATCCGCAGCGGGCAGCGGATATTCTGCATGGTATATTGGGAAAAGGGGCTCTGCCCCGCGTTTTTCAGCGCAAGGGTGTTGCTGCCGCCGGAATAGTCGTAAACGATAAACGGTTCATAGACTGCGGCACCGCTCTGCACCGTCACCTGTCCCTCTCCGCCGGCCATGCCAAAGCAATCCAGCACGCCGCCGGAGGCCACCGTGACCGTTCCGCGGTTGACCATCCGGCCAAAAGCGCCGGAGGTGTGTCCCTGATAGAACTGCCCGGGATAGCCGATCACGCCGCCCAGCCGCAGAGTCCCATCTACGGTAAGCGTCACGCCGCTTTCCACCGTGAGGGTGCGGAACGCCTTGTCGGTTGCCGCCAGCTTCGGACTGTCGGCGGCCGTACCATCCCGCGTACCCGTGGTGCTCACCGTCTCGTCATAGGGCACATAGAGCGTGACACCGGCGGGGATGACCGCGTTTTCCGTCAGCGCAGCATCCCGCAGCAGCAGCACCGTGTCGCCGCTCCGGGCATCGCGCAGGGCGCTCGCCGGATCGTCATACACAAGACCTCTTGTCACGTTCCGCACAGCTGTCATACCGTCCCTGCCGAAAACGGCCATCGGAGCCATATTACCCATAACGGCAAAGGTGTACTGCGGATCGGTGGATACCAGTATGCCGTCCACGATCCATCCGTAGAAACGGCAGCCGTCGGCCGGCACAGCGGTGAGGGTCAGTTCATCTCCAGCCTGTCCCTCCCACGAAGCCGGCGTCACGCTGCCCCAGTCGGGATCGCTGGACACGGGCTCGACCCGGGCGCTCCCGTCCGAGAAAATGATATCCTTCAGCCAGACGCAATCCTGTTTGCCGTTGATTGAGCCGTTCTTTTTATACGCAAAATAGACCTCGGTCGTCTCATTGGCCGTCGCCGTAACCTTCGTAACGCCCAGCTTCCAATCCTCCTCGCCATACATGCGGGCAGCGCCATACTCACCCACCGCCGTGCTGTAATACGCCTTGAGGACATCATTGGCGTCATGCCTCTGCCAGACAAGCAGGGAATCGGGATTGGTCTCCGTACATGCATCCCAATCATTGTTGCCGCCCTTAATCGGTGTAGAAAGCCTGTATTTGTATGCCAGCACGCCGCTGCCGGTCACGGTGATACGCAGCACGGAGTAAGAACCGGATATCTTCTGGTTGCCGGAGCAGAGGCTGTCCCCGTCCTTGGACACCGTCCACGGAAACCATTTGGCCTCCGTGTTCACCGCAGTCTCCAGCTTCGTGATGCCGCTGCACGTTATCGCGCCGCCTGTGCTCAGCGGCACATAGGACGGCTGATCCGCAGCCGCAGCGATCTGAAAGGAAAATAAAGAGCCTATCAGCAGCGCAGCCAAAAAGCACGCGACCGGCCGCTTCGTATGATCCCGCACGTTATTTCCTCCCATCTTTTCCGTTAAAATGTTCCGCAGATGTGAAAACACATCTCAGTTTATACGCTCGTAGAGCGCCTGATAATCCAGAATGTCGACCGCCTTGTCACCGTTGACATCCGCCACAGCGCGGAAATAGGCGTCATCGCCCTTCAGCGCATCCGGCACCGTACCCACCGCCAGAAATTCAAAAAGACTTTGCATATCGACCGCGTCGATGGCTCCCATTCCGTTGACATCGCCGCGCCGCGCCAGCACGACCGGAACATCCGGCGCAGCCTTGTAGCTGTGGGGAACATAGCCCTCCATGCTGAATTCCATGGCTTCGGCGCCGCGGACGTACAGGCCGTATTCCTTCAGCGCCGTGCCGACGGCAGCAAGCTGTCTGCCGTCCCGATCACGCAGCGTGATCTGCAGATCGCCCCCGAAAGTCTCGGGGAGCGCGACAGAGCCGCGGGCAAAGTACTTGACATCATCGCCCTGCCGGAGCGTAGCGTCCGGGCAGCCGGCAGCAGAAACCGTGACCTGCCCGTTATTCAGGCGCACCTCTCTCAGGCTGGTACAGCCATCGCAGCACAGCCAGATAAGCTCGGCGCAGCCGGAGACATCCAGCTCTACAAGCCCCGTGTTTTCCAGATCAAGGTACACAAGCTCACCGTTGTGCGATAGATCAATGGAAGCTATCGGGTTATCGGAGAGCGTTACCTCCCGTAGCTCCGTGAACAGCTCCAGGCCCTTGGTATTTCCAATGCCCCGATTTCCGCAGTCCAGATATTTCACCGCATCGCGCATGATCATTCCGGTCCCGCTCGGGTCGTAGGCCTCAGCCAGATAGCGCCGCAGATTCTCATCGGGGAAGTTCTCTGCGCTCAGAGCGATCCTATCGGCTTCCCGGATGGTCACCCGGAACGCGGGAGATACGGCACCCATAAAGGATGCCGTAACAGAGTAGCTCTTCCCCGCTTCCCACGGTTCCTCCGTCTGGTCAGTATCCCATTGCACCGTCTGGCCGAAGTGGTCGTTCAATTCCGCCGCTGTGCCGGAAAATGTTTTTTCCTCGCCGTTCTCCCGGTATGTCACGGTATAGGTGAGCTCCGCCGCGGCGTCCGGTGAATACCAGAAGTAGCTCGTTCCGTCCGGCTCTTTGATCCAGCCGCCCGACCCTTCGGATATCACCACATCCGCGCTGTTGGCCTTCACGCTGGCATCCGATGCCATGGACATCCTGCACAGAGACAGTGCCGCCGCGCAAGTCACGACCAGTGTCAAAATCCGTTCTGTCTTTTTCCCTCTCTTGGTCATCGTCCTCCGGCGGCCTCCTCTATCTCCATCCCCCGCTTATCCGCGCGCTTTGCCCCTCTGGGGCAAAGCGCGTTTCGCCGTATGTACGGCGAGCTGACATGTATTTGATTTTATCTGTGCAACACGCAAAAGCGGTGACGCATCAAGTACCCGCACAAAAGCAAAAGGCACCGGTGTCCGCCCGGCGGGACGGCAGATATCCGTCCACACAGCCGTCCGACGACACAGTGCCTGATCACGTCCGCAGCGCGATGCCGCATCCGGTATTCGGTTGACCCCGTTTGTGCGGCCTCTTCCCACACGCGGATCCTCCAAATCCCCCGCATTGTGTCAATTGCCCACTAATTTGTGGTTCCAGCGACCATACTGTACCATACTTTTCTGAAAAAGGCAAGTGTCCTGCCGCAAATTTTTCAGTTTTTCCTTTTCAAAATGTTTTTCGTTCCGCCGCCATTGTGTCCCGTCCGAAAATATGGTATGCTGGGGAAAACAACAGACAAAGGAGCGCTTGATATGCGTCTGATCTCATGGAACGTCAACGGCCTGCGGTCGTGTCTGGGCAAGGGCTTTCTGGATTTCTGCGCCTTCGCGGACGCGGACATCATCTGCCTGCAGGAGACGAAAATGCGCCCGGAGCAGGCGCAGTTCGACCTGCCGGGCTACCGCATGTTCTGGAACAGCGCGGACAAGGCCGGCTACTCCGGCACCGCCGTGTTTACCCGGCGGGAGCCGCTGTCCGTCACCTACGATTTCGGCGCGGACATCCACCGCCACGAGGGGCGGGTCATCACCGCCGAGTTTGAGGACTTCTGGCTGGTATGCTGCTACACCCCCAACTCCAAGGATCAGCTGGCGCGGCTGGACTACCGCATGGAATGGGAGGACGACCTACGGGAATACCTCCTGGAGCTGGACGCGGTGAAGCCGGTGGTCTACTGCGGCGACCTGAACGTGGCGCACCAGGAGATCGACCTGAAGAACCCGAAAACCAACCGGATGAACCCCGGCTTCTCCGACGAGGAGCGCGGCAAAATGACCCAGCTGCTCTCCAGCGGCTTTGTGGACACCTTCCGCGCCCTGTACCCGGAGCGCACCGGCGCCTACTCCTGGTGGAGCTACCGCTTCCACGCCCGCGAGAACAACGCAGGCTGGCGCATCGACTACTTCATCGTGTCCCAGCGGCTGATGCCCCGGGTAAAAAGCGCCGACATCTGGCCGGAGGTCACCGGCAGCGACCACTGCCCGGTGGTGCTGGAGCTGGCGGAGTGAGCGCCTGACAAACTACCACATACCGCCCGGCACCGGGCATAGGAGGAACACCATGGAACGGACATACATCGACACACTGGCGCAGCTTATCGCGCACAGCCCCACCTGCTACCACGCGGCGGCCAACGCCGCCGCGCTGCTGGCCGCGGCCGGATATGCCCCTCTGGACGAGGGGCAGCGCTGGCAGCTGCGCCCCGGCGGGAAATATTACATGACGCGGGGCGGCTCTGCCCTGATCGCCTTCCGGGTGCCGGAGCGCGCCCCGGAGGGCTTCCGTCTGGCGGCGGCGCACGGGGACTCCCCCTGCTTCAAGCTGAAGGAAAATGCCGCCCTGCGGGACGGCGGCTATCTGCGGCTGAACACGGAGGTCTACGGCGGCCTGCGCATGTCCAGCTGGTTTGACAGGCCGCTGTCGGTGGCCGGGCGGCTGTTCACCGAGGAGGACGGCGTCCTCCGCCAGACGCTGGTGAACATCGACCGCGACCTGCTGGTGATCCCCAGCGTGGCCATTCATTTTGACCGCGCCGCCAACGACGGCGTCAAGTACCGCGCCAACGTGGACACGCTGCCGCTGGCCGGCGGCGACGGCGCGGCGGACATCCTGACCCTGGCGGCGGAGTCCGCCGGGCTGCGCCCGGAGGACGTGCTGGGCAGCGACCTGCTGGTGTACTGCCGCCAGCCGGGCACGCTGCTGGGCAGCAGCGGCGAGCTGTTCATGGCGCCCCGTCTGGACGATCAGGCCTGCGTGTGGGGCTGCCTGCAAGGTTTTCTGGAGAGCAGCGGCGGCGCGCACCTGCCGGTATTTTGCCTGCTGGACAACGAGGAGATCGGCTCCGTCACGCCGGAGGGCGCGGCCTCCACCCTGCTGCGGGACGTGCTACGGCGCATCGCCGGTGCGCTGGACGTGGACGAGGAGGGCTATCAGATGCTGCTGTCCCGCAGCCTGCTGATCTCCGCCGACAACGCCCACGCCATCCACCCCAATCACCCGGAGCTCAGCGACAGGGACAACGCGCCCCGGCTCAACGGCGGCATCGTGCTGAAATTCAGCGCGCCGCGCCGCTACGCCACCGACGGCGGCTCCGCCGCCGCCTTCCGCGCCCTGTGCCGCCGGGCGGACGTGCCGGTGCAGGCCATGGCCAACCGCTCCGACCTGCCGGGCGGCTCCACGCTGGGCAGCATCGCGGGCACGCTGGTGCCGGTCAGCGCCGTGGATATTGGCCTTGCGCAGCTGGCCATGCACGCGGCGGTGGAGGTCATGGGCGCGGAGGACTACCCCCGGCTCATCGCCGCCATGCGGCAATTCTATAAGGAGTGACCACACATGAAAAAGCCATCTGACAAGTCACCGCGCCGCACCGGCGCGCAGCTGAAGGCCGCCATCCGCCGCCAGCCCTCTGTGTTCGCCGTATACACCATTCTGCGGCTGATCGTGCTGGCCACGCTGGTGTCCTCCGTCCTCCGCGGCGAATACGAGAGCGCCTTTATATGCCTGCTGGTGCTGGCGCTGTTCATGCTGCCGTTTTTCATCCAACAGAACTTCGGCATCGAGCTGCCGTCCACGCTGGAGATCATCATTCTTCTGTTTATCTTCGCGGCGGAGATACTGGGCGAGCTGAAATGCTATTTCATCACGTTCCACCACTGGGACACCATGCTGCACACCACCACCGGCTTCCTGTGCGCCGCCACCGGCTTTGCGCTCATCGACATTCTCAACCGCAACAGCCGCATCAAATTCCAGCTGTCCCCCATTTATGTGGCGCTGGTGGCCTTCTGCTTTTCCATGACGGTGGGCGTGCTGTGGGAATTCTTCGAATTCGGCATGGATCGGCTGTTCCAGATGGACATGCAGAAGGACACCGTGGTCAACTCCATCACCTCGGTGATGCTGGATCCCACCAACAGCAACATCCCCGTCACCATCGACGGCATCACCTCCGTGCAGGTAAACGGGCAGGAGCTGGGCTTCGGCGGCTATCTGGACATTGGCCTGTACGACACCATGAAGGATCTGTTCGTGAACTTCATCGGCGCGGCGGTATTCAGCACCATCGGCTATTTCTACATCAAGCACCGTGGTCAGGGCAAGCTGGCCAGCGCCTTCATCCCCACCATCACAGACAAGGCGGACAGCGCCGCGCCTCCGGAAAACACAAACTGACAGACACAAGCGCCGACCCTCGGACACATCCGAAGGCCGGCGCTTTTTTATCTCCGCTTATTCCTCTTCCTTGCGTCTGCGGCGCAGCAGTTCCAGTCCCGTCAGGGACGTTACCGCCGCCGCTGTATAGACCGCGATGCCCGCGTCAAAGGTGGTAGGGCTGCTCTTGCCGCTGCCCACGGTGAACGCCGCGGTCAGGCTTCCGCTGTCCGTCAGAACGGTGAGCGTATGACTGCCCTTGGCCAGCCTGTTCAGGTACGATGCCTTGAGATACAGCTCCACGGGATAGCTCCCCTCGGTGGTGTAGCTGCCCTTGCCGATGGTTCTGCCGTCCACCTGTACGCCCGTGATCCCGGACACGGCGGCGCGGAAGATCAGCCCGTAAACGCCGCCGGAATACTCCGTCCCGCTGGGCGGGTTGGTGCCGTTCCGCACGGGATAGAGGCTGGGCGCGTAGTACACCCGCCGCTTGGCGATGACCGTATCCTCCTGCTTGATCTCCTCCTGCGCGGCGGCGTCCTTGTAATACTTGCCGCAGCCGCCGCAGTGCCAGTATTCGATGTTGCCCTCGGCGCTGGTGGTGGCGGCCTTGGCGGGCACGTTCACCAGATTCGCGTGGTGGGCGGGGTTGAGATCGCCATATCCGGCACCGCAAACGCTGCATTTTGCCTTTTCGGTGCATGTCGCCGTCCCGCCGGAGCAGTCTTTGGTTTCGGAGCCAGTACAGCCATCTACCGTGCATTTACGGGTGTGCGTACCGTCGCCGTTGGATACCCATTCACCGTAGGTATGCCCGTCGTTGACCGTTACGGTCATTTCGGCAGTGTTGCCCGCCTTATCGGTGACAACGATCCTCTGCCCGCCGTTTGCCGGAGAGAGAACAAAGCTGTTGTTTTCATCGAGTGTGACCTTCGTTTCATTGACAATAACGGTATCGATATACTTCTCGTCAATGGTGACCGTCTGCGCCTTGCAATAGGTCTTGCCGTTTTCTATGCCGCCGATGACCGGCTGAACATTATCAAGCGTTATGCGGTCGGAGCGAAGGTATGTTACGTTCAGGCTCGCATCAGCAAGCATGGCATAAACAATATACTCCCCGTTGGGGTCTATGTGGAACGGCTCCTGGTACCCGCTGAATACGAGAGATTGAAGCTCCGCCTCGGAGAGATCCTGATGGGTCACCAGATAAGAGACGAACACGGTTCCGCTGTTGTCGGTTGCGTTTATCGTCACCGTTTGCGTGTCCTTAAAGAACAGCCCAAAGGTGATGTTGTTGAGGAACGATTTCCAGCTGTTCTTGCTGATTTTGATTTCGCCCGTTGGCTTTTCGCTGTCTTTCCACTTGGCCGTGATGGTCATATCCCCGGCGGGCATGGTCGCGGGGATCGCCTTATCCCAACCGATGAAAGTATAGCCCTCTCTTGTCGGGTCGGCAGGCGCGGTAATCTGCGTGCCGTAGTCCTGCGTGATGGGCGCAACCGCGCTGCCGCCGTTGGAGTCAAAGGTAATTGTGTACCGGTTGATCCTCCACTGCGCCTTGATGGTCATATTCTCGGCAGGCATGGTGGCCGGGAGCGCCGGATTCCATTCCATGAAGGTGTAGCCGGTTTTGGTGGGAGCTGTGGGGGCTTTAATTGTCGTGCCGTAACCCTGGGTGATGGGCTCGATGGCGCTGCCGCCGTCGGTGTCAAAGGTGATGGTGTACGAATTCGCCGTCCACTTGGCTGTCAGGGTCATGTCTCCCGTCACAGCGGCGTTGAAGTCATACTTCGTGTCGTCCAGATACCAGTCCGTGAACTGATAACCTTGTCTGCTGGGTACATCCGGCTGGATAGCTTTCTCGCCCGCCTGGACGATCTGCTTGGCATAGATCCCGCCCCGCTCACCGTAGTCATAGGTCACGGTGACAGGCGTGCCGTCGGGGTTGGGGATGTTGGTCTTGTCATTGATTACAGTGCCGGTGTTCATGGGCTTGCCGCTGAGCTTTGCGGTCTCACCCATGGTCAGCCCGCCATAGAATGTGCCGCCGGAGACATGGCACTCCGTGGTGACAGGGCCGTAGAACGTGCCGCCGGAGATGTTGCCGCAGAATTTCTCCCACGCTATGCCCATGTTCCCATTAGAGTCCGTCACGGTGACGCTGCCATGGAAAATACCGCCCCTTATGTCGCCCTCGCAGGAGACGTCGCCGGTAAAGACCGTGGTAGGCTTCCCGTCCGTGTGGTCGATGGCGTTGGTGGCCTTTACGGAGTCTTCGTAGTTATTTTTTGTGCCAATCTTGTTCGTTCCCACATACACCGTGCCCTCCACCCGGCCGCCGTTGGCATAGAGGAAGCAGCCGGGATAGTTGACGGTAAAGGTCGAGTCAAGATCCATTAGACCGCGGCGCCGTTGGTGGCTTTGCAGCCCGTGATGCGGGCATTCTCCCCCAGCTCCAGCTCAGCAAAGGCGATCAGGGCCACGCCGCCGCCGTTTTCCGCCTCGCAGCCGGAGATCACAGCGTCCAGAACAGGTATCTGGTCTGCATGGCCGCTGATATACAGGCCACCGCCGTGTTCGCTTGCCTTGCAGTTCTCGATGCGGCCGCCGGTGATCTGGACGGTACACCCGGATGTCAAGATGCCGCCGCCGTCCTTGGCAGAGCAGCCGCTGATGACGCCGCCGGACATGGTGACGGAGCCGGCCTTGGCATAGATCGCGCCGCCGCTGGCACCGTAATCGGTTGAGACAACGCAGTTCCGGATGGCGCCGCCGGTCATGGTGACGGAGCCGCCCTCGGCATAGATGCCGCCGCCATACGCGGAATTCGCTCCGCTCTGGACGCCGCAGGCATAGATGGTGCCGCCCGCCAGCACGAAGGATGCACCCGTCTCCACATACACGCCGCCGCCATAGTAATTGTAGGACTGTCCCGCGCCATTGTCATACTTAAACCCCTTGCCGCCGGTGATGAGGCCGCCTGCGGGAAGGGATGCGTCGCTGTGGGTCGCCGTGGGGGCGCTGTCGGTCAGAGTCAGCTTGCCCGCCTCGACGCGGAAGATGCTGTCCGGGTCTGCCGCCTCGTCATAGCGCAGGACGTGGCCGTTCAGATCCACGGTGACATCGCGGGTGATCTTCAGCCCCGCCGTAATGGTGATGTCCGCCGCCAGCCGGACCACACCGTTGGCGCTGTCCGCCAGTGCGTCGGTCAGCTCCTGCTCGCTTGAGACCTCCTGAGCTTTGAGTGTCCAGCGAGCCGTGAGGGTAATGTTCTCGGTGACGGCAGTGGCGAAGTCCCACTGCGCGCCGTCGGAGGTGTACCAGCCGTCAAAGGTGTAGCCGTGCTTGGCGAGGTCGTCAGGACGCGTCGCGAGAGTGTCGGGGTGCAGAACCTGCTTTGCGTATTCACTGTCGCCGTCCTTGTAGGTCACGATGACGCCGCTGATCTTGTTTCCGGGGTCTTTGATGCTGCCGTAGAACGTGCCGCCGGTGATCGTGCCGTAGTCGTTGACCACCTCGCCGTTAAAGATACCGTCGGTGATCATCTTGCTGTTGACCACCCTGCCGTTAAAGGTACCGCCGCTGATCGTGCCGTCATTTGACACCGATCCGTCAAACGTGCCGCCGCTGATGCTGCTGCGGTAGCTCATCCTCACGGCGTCCGTTTTACCTCCGTCAGCCGTACAGCCGGTGATCCTCACATTGCCGCTGATCGCAGGAGTTCCGCCGTTGTCAGAAATGCCGCCGCCAAATGCGTCCCCGCCACTGCTGTGTTTTGCATGGCAGTCCCGGATCTCCGCCGTGCCGGACAAGGTCATAGTTCCTTCATTGTATATGCCGCCGCCATAAGAATAGACTCCCACCGTCGTGCAGCCCGTGATACTGCCGCCGGACATGTTGAACGTGCCGCTATCAGCCACGAACACACCGCCGCCCCGCGCATGAAAGGTGGCGGAAGCCGTAGCCATACAGCCCACGATATTGCCGCCGGTCATGGTGAACGTGCCGCCGCCCGCCACGTACACGCCGCCGCCGTAAACAGATGTCCCGATGCTGCCCGTGCCGCCGTAGATGACGCCGCCCTTGACGGTCTTTGTGCCGTTTTGCTCATCCCGCACCCACAGGCCGTCATCGTTGGGGGTGAACTTATGCACCGCATCAGACCGGCTGTCTTTGATGGTCAGGTGTACGCCTTTTTCCACCTTAATGCCGTTCATTTTCAGCACATAGCCGTTCAGGTCGAGGGTGAGAGCGTAATCGACCGACATGCCGCCGGGAAGATCCACATCACTCCACAGCTGGATGTTGGGATCAAGACGGCTCATGGCCTCAAAAATGTCACTAGACACCATAGTCCCTTTAGCGCCGGAGGTTCGCACCACCAGATGCAGCGTGGCGTCTTTCTGTATGTTGTAGTACTCCAACGTTTTGTCATCTTCAAGGGTTTTGCCCGCAAAGAAGAGCGTCTGCTGATGGGGCGGGGTGCCTACCTTACTCTGAATTTCCTGCTTCACATTGCCAATCGTGTCGCTCAGCTCGACATCCAGCGTGATGCTCGTGCTGGTGCTCAGCATAACGACAGAAATCTGATAGCTGGTTGCACCTGCGGCGCTCACGCACAAGGCGGAGCACAGCGCCAGCGCCATGAACATACCCAAAAGCCGTTTTTTCATCGTGATCCCTCCATGATAAAAGTTATTTGGTTCCTCCGAAGGAGGAACCAAGGGGATATCCCCTTGCCTAAATTTGTTTTTCCGTCAGGGCTTCAAAGCCCTTTTCCGCCTGCTGGACGGTCTTCTGGATGATGCTTGCTGCCATCGCGTGCAAATCCAACTGCAAAACGGCTGCTGTGATCGCCGCGCGCTTCTCCTTCGGTACGTCATAGAGTTTCAATGAACAGTCCAGAAAGCGGGAAACCTTGGCCTCCATCGTGAAATACACGTCACAGGGAACCGACATGAAGCCCCGCATGATACTGCCCGACGCGATCTCCATCTCGTAGAAGTCCTTGGGCTGCGCCTCCGGCAGATAAGGTCCGAAAATAACTTGCAGCCGTTTCGTTGTGCTTTTGTAAAGATACGCCGCGATGGAGGGCAGGGAGTATGCCATCACATACAGCTCCCGCAGCGGCTCGGTCAGTTCGGCGATGTGGAGCTGGAGGGCCGTTTCCACGGCGTACAGGAGTACAGGATCTTGTTCCCCGCTGTGCTGTCCCGCCAGAGCGAATTGCCCGCTGAACATCCGCT